>JAAHTH010000413.1_pt2 | contig 13152 bp, 9 predicted proteins | sample 6116091 | NCBI WGS metagenome assembly JAAHTH01 (sample SAMN13939990, study PRJNA603662) | sponge metagenome | isolation source: marine sponge | host: Mycale hentscheli | place: New Zealand | collected 2006
CAAGCGGCGGAAGTGGAACATCCAATGGTGGTGCGGCGAGCAACGCCGACCACGACCACGACCACGACCACGACCACGATCACGATCACGATCACGGCGACCATGACCATGACCATGCCGATCATCCGGCCCACGGACCCTTTGGCGGTCACATCTTTGCCCTCGAACCAAACGATATGCAAGGGGAGTGGAAAAAGTATACCGACAGCAATGTAATTAAAATGTATCTCTTGGACGCGGCTGGCAAAAAAGAAGTACCCCAGAAAGTTGACAGCTTTGTCGTTACTCCCAAAGTTGGAAACGACGAGGGTGGGTTTACTTTAGAGCCTGAAAATCCCGACGACATGGGAGTTTCTGCGGTCTACATGCTTGACGATCAAGAGCTATCGATTGCGATCCCACTCGGTGTCGACATTGAAATCAAAATTGGTGACAAAGTCTTCAAGGGTGAGATCAAAGCACACGAGCCACTGGACCACTAAACCTAGGCAATCGGATTTTGATAATTCACGCGGAGGCATTCAAAGTCAAGGCGGCTTCTCGATTGAGGAGCCGCCTTTTTTTTATTCACATTTGGTTTATAGAGTTTACTTTACAGTCGATTGAACGATCTAAATCAAATCAACTTTTCGACGCTCACGTCGGCGTCCGCGCCGGCAACCCTCACAGATACCTGACACGATCAACCGGTGGCTTCGCACGTCAAAGTTGTGTGCCTTCCCAACTTCGTTCCGAATTTCTAACAACGAATCACTCTGAAATTCAATTAGTTTCTCACATTTGGTGCAATACAGATGATCGTGTTGGGGGTAACCATAGTCGTGCTCGTAAACACTTCTTCCGTCTAACGAAAACTTACGCAATAAACCCGCGTCGACAAACTCACCCAACGTACGATAAACGGTCGGTCGACTGACATAGCCTTTCTCCCCCTTGGCGGGGAGTCGCTCCAGTAATTGATCCGCATCAAAATGATCATGCTCAAGAAATACCAACTCCAGCACCGCTCGACGCTGCTCGGTATTCCGCATGCCGCGGCTTTGTAAGAAGTCACTAAATCGTTGCTGAGGCGTCAGCGCAACACGGACTGGAGCTAGTGTTTTCAAATCAGTTTCTTGGCTCATAAAATTTCTGCCGTCGGCGAAGGGAATCTCTAACGCGGAGGTAAGCACCTGGTCAGCGTTCCAATTTACCAGTCTTATTGAGACTGACAACCAGAAATCATGCCAAAACGCTGGCAAAAAACGCTCACATTCTCAACAACGGTCACAAATCGGTTCGGTTATGAACTTAGCGTGCAGCAGGATTTTCAAGATTGAAGTTCTTACTTTGACTGAAGAATTCACGAGGATTGTCGTAAACCACTTTTTTAATCAGGCTCTCCTTGTGCCCCCTGCGACGCATTTCCAACACCAAATCTGGAACCGCTGTCGGTTTCGAAGGCCCCCAATCTCCAGCTGAGTTAACGCATAAACGTTCAGCCCCATGGCGTTCGATTATGTGGACCGCTCGAGAAGGAGTGCATTTAGTTACTGGATACAACGTCATTCCCACCCAATACCCCGCCTCAAGAACCGGACCCACCGTATGCTCTTCGACATGGTCTACCAACACTCTCGAACGATCGATTGAGTGTTCACCAAGCATATCTAATATCATCCGGGTCCCCTGATACTTATCCTCTAAATGGGGTGTATGAATCAAAACCTGCTGCTGGTGAGCGATCGCTAATTCCATGTGCTCCTGAAAAATTATCGCTTCGTTTTTGGTATTCTTGTTCAACCCAATTTCTCCGATGCCCAATACATTGGGACAATCCAAAAATTCAGGAATGATCTTGAGCACTTCTCTGGACAACTCGACGTTCTCCGCTTCCTTCGCGTTAATGCAAAGCCAAGTAAAGTGCTGGATTCCATACTGAGCAGCACGCTTCGGCTCTACCTCTGTTAACTGCCGGAAATAATCCCGGAAACTTTCACCACTTCCCCGGTCGAACCCAGCCCAAAACGCCGGTTCGCTAATGGCAACGCAACCCATTTTAGCAAGGGTTTCATAGTCATCTGTCGTTCGCGAAACCATATGAAGATGCGGGTCGATGTAGTACATGAATCCGTCTTTCTAAAAAAATGCCGGACCGGCAAGATAATGAATCAAAAATGAAGGTTGCACCGAAACGATCAACCGCGAATGGAACCCCCAAAAGTGAACCAGCAGCATTGCCAAGTCAAGTTTGGAGGCTAAGTTCGAAAACCTAGGAACGTGTAGCGATTGAAAATTCGTTGCGCCATTGTTCGTCGTATGCTCTCGAAAACAGCAACTGAATTTTCTCCGCGCGGATCGGAGCCGAGTGCTCACTTGCAATTACGTTGATTGCATCGGAAATCAACGCCATTCGAGGATCATCAGCAACCTCCCCCTCAGCCCGCTCAATGCGGTCCAGAGCAGCAGCCACCTCTAGTATTTTCGCACGAATCTCTAAAAATTCGCGATCGAGAATTTGTTTGGAATTCATAAACACAAACCTTGGTACAATAAAAACGCCCTACAATATGTTATTCCGAAGACTCTCTGCCCACCAGTTCTCTTTGACGTTGAGATATCCAATTGATGATGAAAACAGTAATACTGTCTCTTGCAATCTTAGCAAACCTCGGATTCCCTTTGGTTTACTCGAAATCCCATCGTTTTGAAGATGACTTTGTCGAGCGAACCCTTGCCGTTATTGTCCGAGGAAACAAAGCTGAAATCACCTATTCCCTCGGCCTTAATAAGAAAACAACGGAAAAAATTCTTAAAAAATGGTCCAAGCTAGACCCAGCCCCCTCAACATTAGGTACCCTCGCTCCCCCATCCAAGACCAAAACTCCTGCAAACGAGACTGACTCAGAGAGAGATTCTGGGCACGTCCTATCCCCTGAATTGACGAAACGGTTCCACGTCGCTGCCGGGGAGGTCGTCACTAAAAACATCGACGTAAAAATTGGCCAACTACAACAACCGCTTAAATTGATCTCCACCGGCCCTGCACCGCGCCATCCGTTTGCCATTACTCTCAAATGGGAGCTGACAATTCCCGACGGCAAAGTCATTGACCTCAAAATTATCGACAGCAACTTTTTAGAACTGGACGGAGCGTCAAGAACCTCAATCAAAGCCACTGGTGATGCAATGCTGTTGCAGTCCAATACTGCCCCCATTCTGATTCGCGCCCAACGAAAGTTACTGGAAAAACTGACGCCGATTGAGCGAAAAGACGAAATGGCTATTATTGCTAAAATTGGCTTTGCGAATCGTTAATCTTTGCGAATCGTTAAATTAATTAAATAGTTAGAAGAGAGTGTTGAATCTTCGATTTTAGTTTTGGACTCCATTACCTGAATCAACCTATAATCGAAGGAAACGTCCAATCCCAAGGGATCAACCTTGTCAGGTTCAGAACCTGCCCTATTATTGTCTCTTTCCAGCCACTTCGATTATTCCTCCCAATAATGTCTCGAACTATAGCTATCGGCGATATCCACGGTTGTGCAATTGCACTTCAACGCCTACTCGACGAAATCGAACCGAGATCCAATGACATCATTATTGGGATGGGTGATTATGTTGATCGCGGCATGAATTCGGCCGGCGTTTTCGAGATTCTGATAAACCTTGTTAGTACGTGCCGCTTCATCCCCTTGATCGGCAATCACGAATTAATGATGTACAAGGCTCTTTTCGGAAATAACAAGCAACGTGATTTTGAATTTTGGTACCAACACGGCGGCAGCGCAACGCTCGCGAGTTATGGTGGAAACGTCGAAGACATCCCTCAGCATCACCTTTCATTTTTAAACCACTGCCTACGCTATTATGAAACCGAAGACCATTTCTTTATTCACGCAAACTACATTCCCGACCTTCCATTAAGCGAGCAACCGGACCAGGTTAGTTTTTGGAAACACATGCTGGGCTCGCCAACCGCACCCCATATCTCCGGCAAAACAGCCTATGTTGGGCACACCCCGCAGTCCGACGGCCACATCACGGATCATGGACATGTCAAGCTAATTGATACCTATTGCTATGGGGATGAGTGGCTTTCCGCGGTCAATGTCCTTGATGGTGAAGTCTGGCAAACCAACAATTCAGGTGATTTCCGGTCAACGAAACTCAGTACTTCTACTGAAAATTAACAAATACGGCCGTCAGTAATTTTCAAAACACCCGATCACTTGGCGGTGCTTCTCTAGCTCATTAGAATGCGACTTCTATGTCTGATGTTCCGTCGCACGTCCTGACATCCAAGCGTTTACTCGCTTTGTCAGAAAATTTTGCTCGCAGCAAAGACTTTATTGCTTGTGTCGAATCACTCCGACGGGGTGAGTCGGCGACATTTGATTCTGTCTGGGGATCGTCCTGCGCGCTCCTGACAGCAGCATTGAGCCGACAATTCAACAAGATCCTCATTGTTGTGGCTGATGGGAAAACTCAAGATGATTTGCTCGATGACCTGCCTACATTCTTCGATGGAATGCTCGAGCGATTTCCTGCGTGCATGCCGGCCCCGAGTGCAGGTGTGCACCTCGACCTCGAATACGGCGACCGCTTGCGGCTAATCAAAGGACTCCTTGCCGGTGACAAAGCACCCGTCATCGTGGCAACCGTCCCTTCTCTGTTACAGCCAACTCCATCACAAACGTCGATTTTAGGAAATTCCAAACGCATCTCAGTCGGTGATCAAATCGATATCGCTGAGTTCGCAGCCTGGCTACTTGAGCAAGAATTCCACCAAACATCGGCAGTTGAATTGCCCGGTGAATTCTCCATCCGAGGTGGAATCGTGGACGTCTATGCTCCAGACTGGGAGAATCCAGTTCGAATAGAGCTGTTCGACGACGAAGTTGAATCTCTCCGCCAGTTCGAGTGCGCCAACCAGCGCAGTTCCGCTGAGTTGCAACAGATTGAAATCACAGTCGTCACGCGAGACGGTCCAGAATCCGGATGTTTCATGGATTTCATCGCCGACGATACGTTGCTGCTATTGCTCGAACCCGAAGCGCTGAATGAGCAGGCCCAAAGGTATACTGAACGAATTTCCAGTTCTGAGACGATCCACAGTTGGGAAGAAATTAATCGCCGCTGGGCAAAACTACCAGCCGCAACCGCCAGCCGAGTTACCTCGGGACACCTGGGAGCCGTTTATCAATTACCGGTCGATACGGTCGAACAATTCAGTGGAGATATTGGAGACCTTAAACTCCAAGTTGATCGACTTGCCCGAGATCCCTCCGGAGAAGAATACGAAATTTTTGTAATGGCTCGGGTCGAGGGTGAAATCCCACGGGTGGAAGAAATTCTCTCTTCCACCGCAGCCGCTGCAGGCGGGCGCCTCCAAATTGGCCTCGGCTGTGTCCATCAAGGATTTCGTGACCGCGAGTCTTTCCAAATCGTAATCGGTTGCGACCAGATGTTTCATCGCACCGAACTGCGGCGAAAGGGCCGTCGCCGGTTAAGCAAAGCTATCGACAGCTTTCTCGATCTGCGGGAAGGTGATCTTATTGTCCATCTATCCCACGGCATTGGTCGCTTTCGGGGTCTGGAGATGCTGGACAAAGATGGCCAGCGAACGGAACACCTCGGACTTGAGTTTCATGGTGGAACAAAAATTTACGTTCCCGCCACCAAAATCGACCTGGTGCAAAAATATATCGGTGGCTCCAAGACTCGCCCAACCCTCGCAAAAATTGGAGGTAAATCGTGGGCTAAACAAAAAGCATCCGTTGAATCCGCGATTGAAGACTTAGCCTCCGAGATGATCGAACTGCAAGCGAAACGGGATGGTCGACCTGGAATCGCATTTTCAGCCGACACGGAGTGGCAAAGTGAATTTGAACACTCGTTTCCCTATCGGGAAACTCCGGATCAGTTGACCGCAATCGAAGCGATCAAACAGGACATGCAGCGGGCCCAACCCATGGATCGCCTGTTGTGCGGAGATGTCGGTTTTGGAAAAACGGAAGTGGCAATGCGAGCCGCATTTAAGGCGGTAGAAAATGGGTACCAAGTTGGAGTTTTGGTGCCCACCACGATTTTAGCCGAACAGCACTATAAAAATTTCAAAGAGCGAATGGGCGAATTTCCGCTCGACATTGCAAAACTCAGTCGCTTCTGCACCACGCAAGAAATGAAAGAGAACGTTGAACGACTCCAAAAAGGCCGCGTGGACATCGTCATTGGGACGCACCGACTGGTTTCAAAAGACGTTAAATTTTTCAATCTTGGGCTGGTGATTATTGATGAGGAACAACGATTCGGTGTCGAACATAAAGAACGACTTAAGTCGATCCGCAGCTCCGTTGACGTTCTCACAATGTCTGCAACCCCGATCCCACGCACACTTCATATGTCACTCGTTGGCGTTCGCGATATCTCCAATCTCGAAACACCTCCCGATGACCGATCCGCGGTTGCGACGAAGGTCTTACGATTTAACAACGAGACCATCCGAACCGGGATACTCCGCGAACTGAATCGAGGTGGACAAATATTTTTTGTTCACAATCGGGTAAATGACATTCACTTGATTCAGCAAAAACTCGAATCTCTGATTCCAGAAGCTACCTTTCGATTTGGTCACGGCCAAATGCACGAAACCGAACTCGAAGAGGTAATGACCGACTTTATCGCTGGGAAGTTCGATGTACTTATTGCCACCACAATTATCGAGAGCGGTCTCGACATCCCTAATGCGAATACAATTTTCATTAACGACGCTGATCGGTACGGCCTGTCTGATCTCCACCAACTGCGGGGTAGGGTGGGGCGGTACAAACATAAAGCTTATTGCTACCTACTGATTGAGCCGCACAAACACCTCAATCCCACAGCCGCTCGACGACTACAGGCAATTGAAACGTTTAGTGACATGGGAGCTGGTTTCGCAATTTCAATGCGTGACCTTGAAATCCGTGGAGCTGGCAATCTCCTCGGTACCCAGCAAAGTGGACACATTGCCACGATTGGTTATGAGTTGTATTGCCAACTTCTCGAAAACGCGGTGCGACATTTAAAACATATGCCGGCCAAACTATCTATCCATGTCGAAGTTGACCTCCCCGTTGCCGCGTTTTTACCGGACAGCTACGTCGTTGACCGACGCCAAAAAATTGACCTTTATCGAAGACTAACCCGGTTGGAAAGATTCGACCAAATCGAAGAGCTGCGCAGCGAACTTCGAGATCGATTTGGAAAAATCCCCCCCGCGGTCCGCAGACTACTCTCTCTTTCCGAGTTAAAACTAGACGCTGCCGTCTACCAGATTCTTTCTATTTCGATGGAAGATAAATACCTCACTTTCAAATTTCAGGATCGCGGCCGGTTTTCTCAGCTTTCAAAAATCCGACCGGTCATTCGGATCATCGACGATCACACCGCGATGGTGACGTTGAAAGAAGGAAAAATTCACCCGACAAAAATGCTTGCACTTGTGAAATCACTCTTGCAACCAGCTACCTGATTTATCTATCCTTCCCCGCCAACTTCTGCGCGGAAGTTGCGAACCAACGCGAACGCATTTGCGTACGCCTCATGTTCTTAACTGACTTTTACCGGTACGGCGTGATCCTCATGCATAAAAATTTATACGGCTTCAAACCAGTTTGGGCACTTCTAGCATCTGCCTTAGTTTTCATCGCGCCGACTCTAATGTTTGGAGCAACGGTTCAATTACAACCGCAATTGGAAACAACGCCAGATCCTTATTTTTCCATCGACGAATCCCCCAATCAAAAACCCAAATCCAACTTTCAAACGCCAGACTCGGTCACTTGGGGGAAAACTGCTCCGCCTGCGATCAACCCGCCACTCAAATCGAATTATTCCAACACAAAATTTCCTGAGTTTAACCCCAAAGGCCCGCTCACAACCGGTCAAGTTCCGGCGGAGCAATGGCCAACCAACACCCCAAAGATAAAGAACCAACCTCCGTTGAATTCTATAATCCGGGAACAAGAGCAATCCGCCGCTCCCGTTCGTATGCCCAACAGTCGTGGTGACAACGCGTTTCAACCAATGAAACCAAAAAATACTTTTGTAAAAAGTGGTTCGCAGGAAATACAACCAATTGGTTCGGATACTAATTTTGAAGGAAAACAGACCAGCGCGATTTCTGAAATTGAAACAGAATTGGTTTCTTTTGAGCCCGGCCAAGTTTTGGCTCTGGTAGGTGGGCATCCTGTTTTTGTTGGAGACCTTCTGTTTGAAACTAACCAAATGATTCAGCAATTCATGCCTCAAGCGCCTGCAGCGGTAAAAGCCCAAGAGAGAAAAAAGTTAATTCCAAAAATGTTACCGAAATACGTGGAAGCAAAAGTCCTTTACGTCGGCGTCGTTCAATCGCTTCCCGAAGGCGCCGACTTTGAGCAAGTCCTTGCTCAGGCGGAAGAACAGTTTGACAAAAGTGCTTTGCCTGAAATGCTCAAAAACAGTGGACTTAAATCACAAAACGAGCTCGATGCCAACTTACGAGCGATGGGAAGCTCACTCAGGCAACACAGAAAAAGCTGGGCCGAGGACCAGATAACTAAATTCTTCCTTGGACAACAACTCCGAAAAAGCAAGGAAATCACCCACCAGGAAATGCTGAAAGTCTACCGGGACAATATTCAGGACTACGAAAATCCGGCAAAGTGCATCTGGGAGCAAATTGTCATTCGCTTCGATCGTTCAGAATCACGTGAGGCCGCCGAAAAATCGATTGTCGCTCTTGGCAATGATATCGTTTTTGGTGGTAATTTTGCTGCCGTCGCCAAAGCGAATTCGCACGGGTTTAAAGCTGCCAATGGCGGTAGATACGATTGGACTACCGAGGGTTCAGTAGCCTCCCAAAAGATCGATGATTTTATCTTCAGCGCTCCAGTTGGAGACTTGAGCGACATTATAGAAACGAAAAACGGTTTCCATATCGTTCGCGTGGTCGAAAGAACCGAAGCATCACGCACTCCGTTTTTAGAAGCTCAAACCGAAATTAAGAAACAGATTAGATCGACCCAAGGATCCGCAGCCTACCGAAAGCATCTGGCGAAAATGAAAAAACAGATTCCGGTAGAATACTTCATAAACGAAGATTAAGTTTCCAACGCCTTGAGAAATGAATCTCGCCTGTCGTTTTCCAGAGTGCGGCATTGCTCGGGCTCGAGGCCCGTTCCTCGGGTTTATCGCTTTCCCAACCGCCCGACGCCCTCCCAACAGGCATTCGTCCTGTTCCTAATTTCGACGAGGAATCGTCAGGCGCATGCAACAATTACGTTGCAAAACCGATATTTCCTAATATTCGGGCACGTTTCCATTCGCGAAAAAAACAGTTAGACTTGTTGCCACGTGAGATATTTTTCGGAAAAGAGTTGTGTTAGGCGAGCGATCGCCCCGATCATGCTCTCATACCATAAAAATGCGAGTTTTAACGTAACGTCAGGAATAAGATCTATGTCGAAAATGGCCAAAATTGATTGTGAAGGTCATGAGTTGGAATTTCCAGTCGTCGAAGGCACGGAAAAAGAAAAAGCGATCGATATCAGTGCTCTTCGAAAACAAACGGGGCTCATCACGATTGATGAGGGCTATGTAAATACAGGCTCGACAAAGAGCGGAATCACTTTTCTCAACGGAGAAGAGGGAATTCTGCGATACCGTGGCTATCCGATCGAAGAACTGGCGAAGAACTGCGATTTCGTCGAAGTCGCCTACCTTCTGATTTACGGTGAGTTACCTAACCAAACTGAGCTCTCGGATTTTCGGGACTCGATTCGTCACCACACGATGCTTCACGAAGACATGCGGCTGTTCTACAACGGCTTTCCTCGCGACGCACACCCAATGGCGATCCTGTCGTCGGTTGTCAGTGCGATGTCGACCTTTTATCAGGATTCGCTAGATCCTCACGATCCAGAGCAAGTCGAAATCTCGATTCGACGGCTTATGGCAAAACTGCCGACAATTGCGGCCTACAGCCATAATAAATCCGAGGGCCAACCGTTCGCCTACCCGCAAAACGATTTATCTTACTGCGAAAACTTCCTTCAAATGATGTTTTCCGTCCCATGCGAGCCTTACAAGGCAGACCCTACTTTTGTCGAAGCACTGAACATGCTGTTAATCGTTCACGCGGATCATGAGCAAAATTGCAGCACTTCCACGGTTCGGATGGTTGGATCTGCGGACTCTAATTTATTCGCTTCGATCTCGGCAGGAATCTGTGCCCTTTGGGGTCCGCTTCATGGTGGTGCTAACGAAGCCGTTGTTTCCATGCTTCAACAGATCCAGGACGACGGCGGTGACGTGGACAAATACGTTGCCATGGCTAAAGATAAAGAAAACGGCTTTAGGCTGATGGGTTTTGGCCACCGAGTTTATAAAAACTTCGATCCAAGAGCCAAGATCATCAAAAAAGCCTGTGATCAACTTCTCAATAAACTGGATCTTGACGACCCACTCTTTGAGATTGCTCAACGGCTGGAGAAAGTCGCTCTTGAAGATGAATACTTTGTAAAACGCAAGCTCTACCCAAACGTAGACTTCTACTCAGGCGTCATTTATCGAGCCATGGGAATTCCAGTAGGCATGTTCACCGTCTTGTTCGCTATGGGGCGTCTACCCGGCTGGATTGCCCATTGGAAAGAAATGCACGAATCCCCATCAAAGCGAATCTGTCGCCCGCGACAAGTCTACAACGGTCCCAACGTGAGAGAATTTGTTCCCATCGAGAACCGGTAATTATTTGGATTAGAGCGGATTTGGATTAGATTGGATTTGGATCACCTACGGGTTTGACTCATCCAATTCCAGCCAAAGTTTAACCAACGAAAAAAGCCCCATCTTCAGATGGGGCTTTTTTTGTTTTCAATTCAACTTCAATGATTAAGCAATGAATGAATTCCCATAAACTTCAAATTCACCCGCATTTGAAGAACCGCCCCAACTGTTGGCCACGAATGTCAAATCGGAATCAAAGAATCCTTTACTGATACCTTCGTAACTTCCAGTCATTCCGGCAAGCGAGGTTATCGAGTCAGCATCAAAGTCAAGTTCCGCGACAAGTCGATCGTTAGCAGCAATCGTAAATGCATGCCAGCTAAAGTTATCGCTGTATTCCCAGTTGCCGGCATTGAACCGGACGGCAATGAAGTTCGACGCACTTTGCCAGAACGGCTTATTATTTGTAAAGCGATTGTCTAGATTTTGCTCGGAATACATCACAAAACCAGTTCCCGTTGCGGCATCATCGACGGCAATTCCATTTCCAAGATTTTCGACGCCATACGAGTACGACCCAGTTGAGAAGTAGGTTCCAAAGATTTCAAACTCTCCGTCATCGGCTCCTCCACCCCATGAGTTGGCGACGATCGACATATCGGAATTGAAGAATCCCTGAACCATTCCGTTGAGACGTCCGCCCACCCCGACAATCGGCATGCCAGAGTCGCTGTCAAAATCAAGGTTCGCAACTAAGCGATCTGATTCTTCGGCGACAAATCCAACCCACCCGTTGTCATCACTGTATTGCCATGAGCTTGTACCAGTATCGAATCGCACGGCGATCAAGTGCTCAGCGTTTCCTGCCGCCGGTGAATTACCACCGGAAAATCGGGTAAATACGTTCTCACTGGAATACATAATATGCCCAGTTCCACTCGCACCATCATGAACCGCAACACCAGATCCAACATTTCCGAGTTCGAAATAATCATCTTTGGTTAGGAACTCACTGCCAGTGAAATCAAATTCACCGGCATTGGATGCCCCATCCCATTGGTTTGCATAAAATTCAATATCCGATTCGATGAATCCTGCTTTGATTCCGAAAACGACACCAGATGTTCCTTCAAGGGACGTCACGATGTCTGCTTGGTGATCGACTCTTGCGAGTAATCGATCGGTCGCCACGGGCGTGAATGCAACCCAGTCAAAGTTATTACTATACTCCCAGGTCGATGCACTCGAGTTGTAACGTACGGACATCACATTGGTCGCGTTATTTTCGTACGGTGCATCGGCAGCGAATCGAGTTTGGACTGCCTCCTCCGAATACATTAAGTAGCCGGTACCCTGATAGTTGTCATCCGCCGCGACACCATAATTGGCGGACCCAACCGATGTCCACTCGTCACCGGTTCGGAAGTAGCTTCCAGAGACATCAAATTCTCCAGAGTTCGAGGATCCATTCCATGTATTCGCGGTGAACTCTATGTCCGAGGAAACAAAGCCGACCGGAATGCCGTGAACGCTACCCGTCAGCCCTTCCAGAGAATTGACTTGCTCAGCAGTGAAATCAACAACCGCTAACAATCGATCACCTTCAGCTGAAGTGAATGCATTCCAACCACCGGAAGGTGAAGACGGGAAATTATTATCGTTATATTCCCAAGTTTGTGCCGCTGCATTGTAGCGAACTGCGATTACATGTTGGGCATTTTGATAGAATGGGCGATTCGAAGGGAACCGAGTAAACAAATTCTCTACCGAATAAAGCAGGTAGCCTTGCCCCTCATAGGCATCGTCCATGGCGACACCCAATCCAAGGTCTCCCAGAGCAAATCGGTCTTCCTGAACCTCACTGTTCAATCCGAGAACATAATTCCCTTCACCCGCTACTGCAGATGCCTTGATTAAGTATGTGCCTGGCGATTCCGCAAAGTAACTCATAGCATCGCTGCCCGAGGCAACCACGACTCCAGATGGATCAATCAAATCCATCTGAAATTGAACGATGCCCCCATCAATCAAATCGTTGTTGAACAGATATTGCCCGCTTCCAGGTAGCGTTGCCATCACATCTACCAATGAGTTTGGCTGAACATCGACCGAATAATAGTCGGCGGCCTCTTGTGGAACTTCATATCCAATCGTGTCCAGTGGAGTCACATCATTTTGGAAACCGCTGGCAACGATATAGGCAATCTGCCGAGTCGGACTGTTAACACGAACGACTTGCGTCTCGCCCGGATTCAATGGGCGACTGAAGGCCTCATCAATCTCAACACCCTCGACGTCATAGGCGCGAATGACTCCCATGTCGGTTTCACTCTCTTCCGCGCCCACGAGGATCGTCACCTGTGTTTGCGGTATCGCAAAATCAGCTCGCAATTCGTCAACTCCGGCCTGCCAACCAGAGCC
>JAAHTH010000722.1_pt2 | contig 13142 bp, 24 predicted proteins | sample 6116091 | NCBI WGS metagenome assembly JAAHTH01 (sample SAMN13939990, study PRJNA603662) | sponge metagenome | isolation source: marine sponge | host: Mycale hentscheli | place: New Zealand | collected 2006
ACATCAATAGTGGTTTGGGCTATACCTGTTGTTTTTGGTTTGTATCCCAACATATAAGCCAACTCATAAACATTGTTTGTTTGTTGAGCATATTGAATGAAGTTTTCTTGGAATTGGTTATCTAAGTAAAAACCTAAAACATCACCAACATAAGAGGATTGTTCAATAAGCATCATTCCTGGAGATGCAGGAGAGAAATCATTATAAGTGTTGGGGAAATAAGTTTTAGAGAATTGAATTAATCTTTCTCTAAAATCAGAAAAGTCCCTGTTTAAGTATTTTACATCACGTTTTATAGTAGCCATTAGGTAAAGGATATATTAATTTCGTCTTGTATATTAGTATTTTTAACTATGTAAGTAAAATTTATAGTTATTTGGTTAGTATCAGGATTACTCAAAACATTTAAATCTTGAATTTCAACATTTGGGAAAAATACTGCTACTTTAGTTGATACATCTTCTGTTAAGAATTCTGTAGTATCATTTGATATTTGTTCAAAAATAAAATTTCTTAAACCCCCACCAAAAGATGGATTTAAGGGTCTTTCACCTGGATTAGTTAAGAAGAAATTTATTAGATTAGATTTTATAGCATCCTTAGTAACAAAATTTGATTTAAAGGCAACAGGACCATTAAAAGGAACATCAATCCCAACAGCAGCACTATTGTTTAAATCAATTGGAAATATTTGTTGTTGGTTAAAAGCCATTATTTAGCATTCATTAATCCCATAATCTGATCCATACCAACTTCTCCATCAGGTAAGTTACCATTAATTGTATCAGCAGATGCATTTGGTTTAAAAGCAGGTTTAGCGTCTTGACTTGTCATAGTCATCCCATCTAAAACATTCATATACTCTTTTCTCATATCACCTGTTACTTTAGCAGGTGCAGAAGATAAATCAACTGGAGGTAATGAATGTTCGGTTACTACTTGTTTAGGAGATTTAACTGCTTCCAAAAGGATTTCTTTCAATTCTTCTTGAATTGCTTCCTTTACTGCATCTTTTACGATTTGTTTAAAATTACTTGTTTTCATATCGGTTATAAATATTTAATTAATTAGCTTTTAAATCATTGTTTTTAATATAGAACACTAGTTCATCAATTAATATTTGGTCTGATGAAGAGAATGAATATTCTCCTCGGAGTAATATAACTCCTTGTTTGTTTTTTGCTATGGCTCTTTTTCTTTTAAGATCACTAGTAGTATTTTCTGTTTCAACTCCAAAATTAAACCCATTTAATTCTATTGGTGTTACAGGAGATATTGATTGTTGTTGTAGATATTTTCGATTTTCATCTAATAGATTTTGTTGGACTGTATCTAGGGAAGATTGAGAACAATATTGGTTTACTAAATCTAAAAAAGTTAAAAAATCTGATACCTGGGATAAGGTGTTAGTTAAGATTCCTAGAATTGATGCAAGAGCACTATTTCCTTGGGAAAGTCTTCCTATATTATTATTTAGGAGATTTTTAATATCTTGTATAGTAAGAATAACTTGACCATCAATAGGAATTCCTCCTATAGATGTTGGAATTGGGACATTTTTTAAGACCTGGTAAGTAGCATCTGCGGATTGTATCCCATCATTAGAAATTTGAATACTTTCATTTATTTTATTTATTTGGGTAAAAGTGTTATTTATCTTAGTAGTTAATTTATTTTGTGTAGTAATGATTTGATTTAAAGTATCTGAGGTAGGGCAGGAAATTTGTTGGATTATATCCTCTGTTAATTTCCCTTTATTAGCTTTTACTTGTTCAAGTTTTTCTTTTACTTTTGATATCCCATATTGGGCTACTAAACCTAATATTAAGGGAATAACTTGTTTTTTTAAATCTTTAATAGCTTTAGACAAATTTTTCTCAACCCAAAATTCAAAAGTTACATCAGTTGTACTATATTCTTCAACTTCTCTATCTTCAAAAGTTAATAAATCTGCAATTTCTTCAGCTAGATTAGATTTTATAGAAGTAAGAGGGATAATCCCTAAATTTGGTTTAACTTCTTTATTAGATAAATATGGTGTTATCTTTATTGGGGAGTATTGACGTATTTTACCTAAAACATTTATTTGAAATTTACTAGGAGAAAATGGGGTTTTTGAAATATTAGGGACTTTAATAGTAAATTCTCCATTAGAATCTGTTTTAGTTGGGATTTTAAATGGACTAAAAATTCTTATATTAGATAAAGGCTCACGAGTATCTTCCCCTATTAATTTACCTGAAATCTCAACTAATTCAATTTCTAAATCATCTGGAATTTCTATAGGTTCTGGTAGATTAGGGGGTACCAAATCTGGAATAGATATGCCTAAAGTATCTAATATATAGTTTATATTTATAGTTGTTTCTCCCATTTATTTTACTTGAGTAGTTTGAGATTTTAAACTGTTTTCTCCTTTATTAGAATTTAACTGATCTGTTATTTCTTCAATACTTGTAAGAACACCACCTGCAATTACATTATACCCTGTTTTAAGTTGACCTCCTGGCCATGAGTTTTCTACTTCAAGTATTTTTGCTAAATCTTTTATTGCTTTTGTTAGTTTTTTAAGTAATTCAACTGTTTTATCACCTTTAAGAACAGGTTCAGTAGCACTTTTAGAACCTAACTTAGTAATTTCTGCATCTATGTATAAATTTTCAGAATCTATATTCACATATTTCCCTACAGCTACATTGAAATGTTGCTCCCCGCTTATTAAAATACTATCTGTTTTAGCATTTAATACAACTCTATTAGAGTTCATTAATATTTGAGGTTGTGAGTAAGATGATAGTGAAATTGGCTTACTTAAAGGATGGAAAGTATTAAATTTATCAACCCAATTTCTATCAATAGGTAGTTTTTGAGTTGATGTAAGGTAAATAGAAGATAAATCAGTGTTTATGTCTTCGGTAATTGGTACCCACCCCTCATTTGAGGTATTTTCTGATTGTCCATTTCTTAATACAACAATTGGATCACCATTATTACCTGTAGATGACCAATTATTAGAATATTCACTATTAGATTTAGCTGTTGAACCAAATCTTAAACTATTACCCCATCTACCTTCATATAAAACATCTCCTGGAAATGATAATAGAGGGTGGATATTTGTTTTTTCTATAAATGTATTCTGACTTGGGTTTGATGGGCTATTTAAATCAATCTCAGTTGAACCATCAGTTACTCTTCTAACAGAACCACCTTCAACCTGTTGATAATCTTGTTGTTGAGATGGAGGGAGTGAATTATTTAAAGGGTTTGGGTATGCATTATGGTGAGGGTGGTTCCATAAACTTATAGAATTTATATAATAAAAGTCTTTAGAACTTAAATCTGCACCTATATTATTACTAGGTAATTCTATCAATACTACCAATTCATTAACTAAGGGAAATGAATTTTGTTGTGGAAAAAGTGGTTTAGCTGAGGTTTGTCCACCAGCTGTTAAATTTTCTACTTCATATATTATAGTACCAATGCTACTCCACCCACCAAACTCATTAAATAGAGGATGATTTTCATCCAATATTATATCAGTAACTCTAGCTGAGACTAAAGAAGTAGAAGAAATTGATTCTCCAGGTTTAGGTATATTTGTTGATGAGGGAGAACCTAAATTTTTAACCATCCCTGATAAACCTGATTTATTTATCATTGTAGTTTTTTAGGAGTTTTATCGTTAAATTTTTCTATCTCAGTAAATAGTTGTTTTTTCTCATCTTCAGATAAACCAAAATCATCTTCATTTTCTTTACCTGTATTTAAAGCACGTTGAATTATTGTAGCCATTTTAATAAGCTGCTCATCATTCTTGATACCTAAATCCATATATTCTTTAATAAGTGGAACTATTAAAGTAGCATCTCCAATATCGTTAATTAGAGGTTTCAACTCTTGGATAAGAGCTGTAATTTGTTCTTCTTTTTTCTTTTGATTAGAATATATCTCTTCAAGTATATTAGAGAATTTCTTTTTACCAAATACCTTTTTATCTAGATTGCTCATATTGATATGTTTGGTTATAAATATGTTCTCTATAAACTTTCAAAATTAGTATACCCATTTTCTAAAAAGAAGGTATATTCATTTTTGAATATTTCATACAATGAATTAGATATTTTAGTTATTTTTTGAGTTTTGAAATCACCCTGTTCTCTAAGATATATATAAAGTGCTTTCTTATTAAAGACATCAATTGAATTTCTCTTTCTGAATAATTCCAAGATTGAATCTGCTACTTGAGCGTCTTTGGATTTTGGGAAATAACTATAAATGTTAACATCAACATGATCAACAAAATCATCTATAAAATTTGATAGTTGATCATTTGAAGAGGTTTGAGATTCTAACCCATAAGAATAATTTAAAGAGTGGTGTAAATCCTCTATAGGGGAGGAATTAATCTTTTTATTATAATTCTTTTTATTATAGTTAATTAACCATCTCTTAACAATAGTTCCAAAGTATGAATATGCTTTTGGAGGGGTTAATCTCTTAAGTTCTTTCTTACAATCTTCGTCTACTACTGAAAGGTAAGGAGCAATAAATTCTCTAATTTGCTCTAAAGTAATTTTGTCTGAATTATCTGTAAATTCTAAAAATGTACCCTGGGTGTGAAGTGGATATTGGGATTTAAGTTCAAATGATTTATTGAATTTATTTTCAGTAACATGTTTTTCAACACTACCATCAGCTAAATAAGATGCGTATGACCAATTATCATATTTTTTATTGACAATCTTATGTAAACGATCCTCAATGCTTTTACTATGGTGATATAAATGCATTTTACCCAACAAAAACACAATAATCTCATGTTGTAAGTGCTCCAAATCTTCAACATCAGTATTATAAAACTTAAATGTGTGAATTATGTTTTGGGTTAATTTAAAAAATGGGTAATGAATTCCTTGGGAATATATTTTACTACGTTGGTTTGAACTTTCGGTTTTGTTATACAAGAGTATAGCATCTTCTGTTTCTTGAGTAAAGTAATTCCTATTAATTTTTGACTTTGGAGGCATATGGTTTGGTTATTTTTCAAGGTTTTCTACCTTGAATTCATTTAGAATAGTTTGCAATCTTTGTAACTCCTCAAAGAAAAAACCAACCTCATCATCAGATTTGAAAGTTTCGTTTGCATCGATTTCTTTCAACTTCTTATCTGTGAATTCAATAATTTGGGAGATTTTATCCAAATATTGAAGATAACCCATAAGAATGTCTTCCTGCTTCTCGTTTTTACGGAGAAGGTTTATTGTTGTGAATCCTAGACCCACAACAAAAACTCCTAATACAATTACGGCAACTATCATATGTTATCTAATAGATTTTTTAACCCTTGACTTTGGACGCTTTTTAAAGCTTTATCTTTGGTTGGTGTTTTTTTGGTGTTGTTGTCCAATGTAAAAACCTTCTTTGCGTCCTCCACGGAATTTTTTCCATTTAGTTTAGGTAACCATTCTCTTTCAAACTCAATACGAGCAGCCATTAAATCTGCTTGATGCAAGATAAACGGTAGTGATGTACGAGGTTTCGTCTCTGGCATAAATGAGAATAAATATTTTTTATTCGCCTCATCATATAAACCATCGTGCGTCTGGATAGCAATCATCTCATTAAAAGTATATTTAACATCATGTTCCTGAAGTAAAAATAATCCTCTATCTGGAACAGAAGCAAATGCAATAGCTTTATTGTGCATATAATCTTCACCTAATTTATCTCTTCTCCACTTATCAGTCTGGGGTATATATGATTCATGTTCAGCACTACCCATCTTACCTAAATCATGATTAATAGCAGAAAAAACTAATTCCTCAATAGTAAAAGTAGTAATATCTGCTCCTTCTTCTTTCCACAACTCATATTGCTTAAGAGAACAACGAACAACTCGATTAACATGCTCAACATATCCGCCTGGAAATGCATTATGATATTCTTTTTTATGAGCAGCAGGCATTAGAACAAGACGTTCCTCAAACTTATTATAAAACTCAATTAATTTATCTTTACGATCTCCAGTGATATAAGTGTCGATATAGTTCAACAATACATCCCAATTTTCCTTTAATTCTTCAGGTTTTAAATTCATAACTTTTTAATTTAATTTACTTTTATTAGGGTTATCCCTACGTTATAACTACGTTTTTTATTATTATTATTTTATATTAATATCTAGTTTTTCCTAGATATTTTCTTTATTATGTTGTAATCATTTATTATAACTAACATATTTTCTTACTACATATATTGAAGATATATAAAGTATCCTTAAGAACCAAGCTATTTTAAAAGACTTTTAATAGAAGATAATTTTCCACACTTTTCATATTCTTCTAATTCCTCAAAATATTGAATAGTACGTTGGAGGGATTTAATTAACTCATCACGATCATAAAAGGAAAGAGCCTCAACCCATTCATCATTTTTAGTATCAAAATCTTGTAACCAATACCAGGCCCTATTGTACATAATAAACTCCCCAGCATCTTCAACATCAATACGTTTATCATCCTCAAACATATTAATAATTTGACGTCTTAGTTTAGAACCATTAGTGATTAGTTTAAAAAACATACCAACTTTATACCTTGGTGTGTCCTGCCACATCTCAATCTCTTCTTCCATTTTGGCTAACTCATCATTCTTGCCAAATAAACTGCGATAAAAATCTTCTAAACCCATCTTAGTGTATTTTATTGGTTATCTCTAATTTCGCGCTCCAATTCATTCATTTTACGCTCAATTTTTGCCATTTCAACTAAATTATCATCAAAAGCCTTAATAGGATTAATAAAATCTTTATTATTAGGGTGGTAAGCCCAAAGTTCATCATTTATGTAAGAAAGTTCGGAGTACATCATAACTAACTCATTCATCTCTTGTTGTAATATATGTAAATATTTCATAATTATATAAATTTATTTAACCCTCTAACACTTTCACTAACACCCCACCCCTACCTCTATACGTATATACTACATTTAGTTAATAATCCAGTGGAGATTACATTAATTATACATACCTCTTACCAATTTCCTTTACAGCCTCACAAGCTTCATGTAAAGTAACAACAAAGAATTCTCTTTGCTTGGATACCCGAGAGTCTTTTAGTAACTTATGGATCTCTCTCTCGCAGGCAAGTGCGTTAAAACACCAAAATGCAAACTCAACCTTAAAGTCGGTTGGAACCCCACTACCCCGACTTATTTGAGCTGCTCTTACATCGGGTTGTTTTGACGTGGAGCCTATTTTTAATTGTCCAGGGATGGATGGATTTGATAGTACATAAACCCAGCTATCACCCTCCCCATCTCTATTGGAGTATACGCTTTTATTCTCCTTGGTGAAGTACCTTACGTCTTCCCACCCTTTATCGCCTGGGTAATTAGGGTCGGTTGAAGGGGAGATTGTGAAGTATTGAGGGGAGTTCATTTCAAAGTCTTTGTCAAAAGGGACGTATGACTTGGATTCTTCAATAGTGATTTGTTTAATTGACATGCTTGGTTCTTTGTTTAAATGGTTATTTAATACGTTTTACTATATACCATGGGGAGCCTTTTGGGGCTTTGGATTTGAGGGGGAGTTCCGACAAAATTAAACCTCTGTCTAACTTTACTTTCTTGTCTTCAATGATAGTACCTTCAAAATACTCACCGAAGTACCAAACTTGAACTCTTGTCCCCTTTCTCATCGCTATTATATTAAAATCTTGTTGTTAAACCCGGATTCTTATACCATGGAAGTCCTGTGTGGTCGCTTTTTGCTGCTTTCCACTCTTCCTTTGTGTACTGAATTCCATATAGGTAATACTCTGCTCCTTTTTCCTCACCCTGTGGGAATAATGCTGGTCCTTCCCAATTGTGTAATTTTCCCTCATACGTGATGATTTTTGTTCCATCATTTGGGTTTGTCAATCTGCGGTACATTGATTTTTTCTTTGCCATAACTCTTTAATTTAACTTGGTTTGTTTATTTATTTATTGTTTTGATTTGCTTCTTCCTGCTCTTTGTAAATTTTCTTAAATTCTTTACTACGCATAATTTTTCTGAGTATTAGAATATCATTATAAAACTCCCACATCTCAATGTTTTTCTTCATCATTAATGCCATTGGGATAAATGCTAATAAACATCCGATAGGCATTAAATCCATCACTGCCAATGTAATCATACCCATAGCAATTACTGATAATGTAATAAATGATACTAATTGTAAATTTCTACTTAATTTATCCCCTTGTGGGAATTTGAATCCTCTTTTCATAACCTTAATTTTTTTCCTTATTATACTGGATTATACGAACAATACCTCGCTTATCCTACCCTTTTTGTATATATTTTTGTCGATGGCAAAAGTCTTTTGGAGATAACTTTTTTGGTATCTTTGGTTTTTTATCCTTTTGTCCATTTCGAAATTCATTATCCAAATTATTATATATAGGTATATACCCATCGATGTGGAAGGATTGTACGAGCGATATGAAAACCCCACACCCCATCTCCCCCCCACGCCCGCGTATATTGACACCAACGCGCGCGGGGCTATATACATTATCCATACCATATACGCACGTACGCCCAACTTATTTATGCGGTACTTATGTTGTACATATGCTAACTACCCTAAGTAATCACCACGTACGTACGAATGGAGTTATTGGGGGGTTATTTTACCTTCCCCACTATAATCACGTCTGAATATTTTATTTTACCAATTGATTTCTTCCCCAACATATCAAATGTATACAATGTAACACAGGTAGGACCCCATTTAGTAACATTCATTCCATTATAATTAGAATTAATTGATTCTCCTCTTTCAGATACTCTAAACACTTTTGGGTTCATACCATACTCACCATTTTCATCTTGACAATATGTGGTTTGACCCACAACGTGGAATTTGATATTACCCCCTTGTAATTGCTCTTTGATTGATTTATTTGACATAACCTTAATTTTTATCTTTTTAATATTAACCTCTCTCCATTTCAAGTTGACGTTTATCATTATCATATTCACTATAAACGTTAAAATTTAAATAATCACCCATTTTACTATAATCACCAACATAACTAAAATTAGTTTTTTCAGTTGGGTCATAAGCAATAATGAATTCATATTCATCTTTAGTAACATACTCTTTGGTATTTACTAACATCTCGAAATAATTATATTCTTGGAGAGCATCATATTGATCTTGTTCTGTCATAACCTTTATTTTTTTCCTTATTATGCCTCAATATACGAAATTCCTTTCACCTATCCAACTTTATAAGCAGATATTACTTCTTTGGTTAGGCGCTTATCATCCCCCCAATTCCCAATTATCTTTCCATCCACTAAAGCCATTGCATGTCCCCTAACACAAACAATAAACCTACCTTCACTATGTGCCTTAACAAATCCCTTTACCTTATACTTTACCTGCTTTACCTTACGCTTCACAACCCATTTTTGCTTTGCATTACTCCAACATTCAACCTTAGATTTTTGAGGGCGGGTAAGTTCTCTATAATCACCATATGATGATTTTTTACCTAATTGTTTAATTTTTAATCCAAACGCTTGTTTAACCTTAGGTAAATACATACTTGTGTAAACACCATCTTGAGGCTCTCTCATTAACTTCACCTCACAAAAGTGGTGAGCATCAACATAATCAACTCCAAAGGCATGTTGAACGGCTCTAACAACACAATCATTATTTTCGGTTGCTGATAATTTCTCGCTTGCCATCTGCTTATCACCTAACTCCTTAATCAAATTTCTTGCTGTTGTGCTCATATTTCCCTTTATTATACCTAAATATACGAAAGAGGTAGGCGATAACCAAATCGATAATGAATTAATCTCTACCTATCAAGTCAATTGCTCCAACCAATACGAGGAATAATCCACCTGTTAATCCAGCAGCCATAATAGCTCCTCCTATAATAATCATTGTCAATGGGTGTTTAATAATATTTTTCATAACTTTAATTTTAATTTAAATAAATAATGTGGTAAGGTAATTAGGAGCAAATGTTACGCATCTTACGTATTGCCTTTTCTTTAATTTGACGTATGCGCTCACGAGACAAATTATATTGCTCTGCTACACCATCAATTGTATGAGCATCACCTCCTAACCCAAACAATAAACCAATAATCTCACGTTCGCGGTCGGTAAGGAACATTAATGCTTCTTTCATTTTAGTCATCATCAATGACTCACTATCGAACATCGAATCCGGAGCCGAAACACTACTATCAGCAAATGACTCAATTAATCGATTTCCAGTATCTCCATATTCAACATCGTATGATATGGTGTGTGTTTGAACGAATACATCCTCGTCGGTAGCGAATTCATCCGTGGTGGTGTTTTTCCATCGTTTGATTTGTTCGTTAATGACGTTTGCTGGTAGTCTTATCGTACGTGTGTCTTCGTTTAGGGCCTGGAGTATTGATTGTTTAATCCACCAAACAGCATACGTGATGAATCTCAATCCACGTGTCCAATCAAAATCCTCTAATGCACGAATCATACCAATGTTACCCTCATTAATCAAATCCATTAATGGTAGGCCTTGTCCTTGGTATTTTTTAGCAACTGAAATAACAAATCGTAAATTACCATTAATTATTTCGTCGTGTAGTTCTTTTTGCTCAAGTGTGGTGAGCTCACCCGAGAGAATCATCTCTCCAATCATCGTCTCACGCTCGTGTGTCATTACTTCCATTTTTGCTGTTTCTTTAAGGTAATTTTGAATTTCTGTCATATAATCTTTATTTTAATAATGTTAATAACTCACATTGGTTGTTCATAACTCTCTTATTAGTTGTGAGGAGGAGTGAACAAGTTGTGAACAATGTGGTTAATTTTGTAAATTGTGTTAATTCTGCTAATTTCTCATAATTCTCGGCACAAATCCCGGAAAGTTGTGAACATTTCGCGCGATTTATGCACATTCTCGTTAGTTCTTCATATGTTTTCGTATATATTTTCATCCTTTTGTAAAAATCCGTTGAACTGTCAACCGTCATTCGTGACGCGAACGCATCTCAACCCATCTACCATCACTTCCGTTTCTCACATGTTATACGCAGCTATCGTTGTATTCAACACGTAATAATCTACTTGCCATACTTAACACTCATTAAAGTCACCAAAAACCCAACACGAATTGAACGTTGTCAGGCGTATACTTACTCAGATATTTGCTTATGGGGGTGGTGTAATACCACCCCACTCCATTTGATTATTAACTTTGATTTATTAAAAAGGTATATGTTAGTTAATATCGTTTTCCATTCAATCAGGTTTAGACTTAAGTTGTTGTTCGATTGAATGTTATAACTTATCGGAGTGGGGTTAATGGTATTACTTATTGGTTTAATCGTTCGGTAGGTTAGGGTGGTTAATCTCCTCCACGTGGTGGTTTTTTCTCTCCACGTCGTGTTTGTCGTATGTCGTCTTCTCGTCGTATTAATCCTCTCCGTCGTTATGCCTGGATTCATTTCTCCATCTCGCAGCTTGCGATTTGTAATCTTTCACCAGTTCAGGTTTATGGTTTTTCTTTAAGTTTTCTGCTTCTATTTTTCTATAAATGGGGCTTTCCCACTCACATCCTCTATTTATTCTTTTCTTCATATTTCAATTCCTAAACTAAGTAATAACAATGTTAGTTCCATATTGAATTTTTCTTCTTCTCTACTCATCTTTGTTTAGGATAACATTAATTCTTTCATCTCATCAGTTCTCATAAATGTAGCAATTGCATCATTTAATATATCCTCTATCTCACCACCACATTTAGCTTTATCATACTCCTCATCACTGAATCCACCCATCAATCTTTGATTCTCAATTATAGCAATATCAAAATCTCTCCTCATCATCTCACCTCTCATTTCATATCCATTATAATCAACCTCAAAATTAAATGAACCAAAACCTTCATCATCAAAATTACTACATCTCAATTTAGTTTCTAGGAAGTTAATTATTAATTCTGTTTTTTTACTTTCAATTTCTCTCTTTGTCATAACCTTAATTTTTTACCTTTTAATATGATGGAATATACGAAACCCCTTTCGGGGTTCCTAATTAATTATTGAGCATTAAATGCTGCCATTGTCATATCTAAATCTAAATTACCAGTAACAACATCTCGTCTTTTTGTAATACTTGTTCTACCAGAAGAATATACTTTAAATGTAACTGAAGATCCACTTTTAAATGTAGTTGTGATTTCATTAGTATATCTATTGATTTCTATTTTAGCATCTACATATTTAGATTTAATATCTTCTATAATTACATCCATTGACTTTCTTCTAGCAGTTTCTATCTCGAATGTTTGGTTAGCACTCTCAATTGAAATTTTAAGTTTTTTCCTCAATGTATGAGGTGTTAATGCTCTAAAACTACTTGTTACTTGGTAACATTCTAATTTTCCATCTTGCAATGATATACTTGCATTTACATCTACAAGAGATGTTGTTGTAGAATCAAATCTTTTTGTTTTTAATACTACACTCCCACTAAATGATGGAATTAGTTGAGTTGTTTTAAATCTTGAATTGTCAAAATCATATCCTAAACCTAATTCTCTCTCAACCATCTCAGATTGGAAATTATTTTCAAATTCAACACCCTCAATAAACCCAGCTTCTACAAGCATTTTAGAAATAGCAGCACATTCATTCTCACGTCGCTTACAATTAGCAGCTAATCGAATTTTCTCTTTTGAAACTATTTCTTGTTGCTTAGTTGTTAAAACTTCTTCTTTAAATAACTCTAATTGTAAACCTTCTTTTGACATAACCTTAATTTTTTATTTTTTAATATACCCGAATATACGAAATACCCCTCAGGTATCCACGTTATGCAATGGGGATTTTAATACTTACTAGCAGCTTTTCCTCTAACTTTCTCATCCAATATATCAAACTCTTCAAATCTAACTACTTGAGATAAACTCAAACCATTTTTCTTAAGTTCAACAATCAATGATGGAACTGAATCTGCTGATTTAGCAAATGCTTGCTCTTTCCCTCCTACTTTCAATACTGCTTTAAATCCTTTTTTCATAACCTTAATTTTTAATTTTTTACCTTTTTAATATACCGGAATATACGAA
>JAAHTH010002695.1_pt1 | contig 13140 bp, 15 predicted proteins | sample 6116091 | NCBI WGS metagenome assembly JAAHTH01 (sample SAMN13939990, study PRJNA603662) | sponge metagenome | isolation source: marine sponge | host: Mycale hentscheli | place: New Zealand | collected 2006
CGATAAATTCATCAGAAGGACGTTCTTTCATATTCATTATCTTATTCTCCTTTATGAGCTAATTATGCACTTGTCTTATGAATGCCGTTAGGAAGGTTAATTTCAACTTTAGCATAACCATCTTCATCAACTGAAGATAGGAAGCGTCCAATTGAAGACCCAGAGTTTCCATTGTCGTCGCCAACACATCCACTATTGGCGATTGTGCCGTCAAACTGGACAAAAGCATGTTCACCAGCCACAGCAGCTGTTTGGCAGCTTAGACTATTAGTTACAACATATCCCTTACGAAGGATAGTTACTTTACCACCTTTTTGAACTTCATCTTTATGCTGATTAATGTGCTGACGAGTTAGGTCAACATTAACCATGTCATTCAGAAGAATACCAATAGGGGCTTTACCAGAAGCAGCCGTGTAAGTAACCAAAGCTCCACCTTGGTCCATAGCAGCACCACTACCACCAGTACTGATTGAAACTACACCACCTCTAGTAGCGACTTCATTCATGAAGAAGCTAATGTCGGTTTGCAATTCATTTCTATCTGATTTAAGAGCCATTTTCTATTTCTCCTTGTTAAATTACTTAAGGTTCGCAGTTGATTTCAGAAGAGAACCAAACCAATCGCTAGCGGTAGCTCGAAGTTCCACTGTTGGATCTTCTTCACTAACAGCTTCAGCCATAGCTACGTCTTCTTCTACTTCCACTTCATCGAGATCTTCTGCGACAGCTTCGGAATCGTCGATTTCTTCTTCAAGAAGTTCATCTTCAGCTTTGCCCTTTTTAGGAGCCATTGCAGCTGGAGCTTCTTTATCTTCTTCTTTTTTATCCTTCTTTGCAAAAGGATTCTCTTTCTCAGCATCTTTTTTGTACATTTTAGCAACAATAAAGTCGAAAGTAGAATCATCTAAACTTTCAAACTGAGCTAAAGTTTCTTCAATCTCTTCTTCTTCAACGCCAGCCTGAGTTAAGGCGGCAATTCGTCTTTCAATCGCAGCAGCTTTTTCGATTTCAGCAATTTTTGCAACCGCTTCTTCTTTAGCAGACTCTGCTCCGGACAACGCTTCCTCAAGTTCATTAACTTTTGCAAGAGCATCCTCAATTTCTTGTGACTTAGCACTAATGGCTTCGTCTTTAGCAGAAATAGTTTCTTCAAACTTTTGCAATTGACTTTGAATTGCTTCTGTTTTCTGAGCTTCCATTTCCTGCTTCATAGTTTCGTTGGCTAACCGTGCTTCAGTAAGTTCTGTTCGCAGGTCTTCCAACTGTTTCTGTAATACATCGGACATATTAGTCTCCTTTATTGATGAAACAGTCACTAATTCACTTTCACATTCACTAAAACTTTTACTGTCATTTTGAAGTATGACACTGCGAGGATTAGCAGGTTTAGAAACCAAGCCCTTGCCAGAGAAAGATATATTTCTTAATAATCTACCTACCGTGTAACCCTCATACTTTCCTGTTCCCCCGTAAGCTCGAAGATGTTTCGACAAAAACGCCGAAGCTTCCTCTCTCCTAACAACTTTCATTTCGCCCTGTGAATCTTTTAAGGCGTAATCAAAATTTGGGAACAAACATTCCATAGATACAAACCATCTATTTCCTTCTTCTACTTCTTCTACTATTGTGTTCATTCTCTCTCGGAGTTCGGGATCACTCCAAGATTTATATAAAACTGCATTTGTGATGATGTTAAATTCTTTAGGAGAGCCAGCTTCTTCCCATTCGGCTTCGCTTTCCATAACATTTCCATCAAAGTCTACAACATAGTTTCCTGTTATATGACCTATAATGTCTTTTTCATCATGCATGTAATTGAATTGCTTGTCTTCAGGAGTAGCCCGAGCGATCCACATTTCTTCAGCATCAAAAACGTCATCGTTTTTATTCCACCCAGTGCTAACTAAAACAGAACTCAGATAATATAGATCTATCTGCTCCTTGTTTTCGGCCTGAGTTCCCATATAGGATAAAGCGATAGCCTTGTCATCTTCTAACAAGCTATCTATACTATTTGGGTTTTCTTCTTTGGAAAGAATTGGAACCTCGTATGCAACTGTGGTATTGGACTCTATGACCTCTTGTAGGCCGTCCTCTATTTCTTGCGCATAAACTTTCATTTTTATATTCTCCTTATCCTTTAATACACAAAAAAGCGGATTAAACATCTTTTTTGCATTAAAACTAAGAGAGTTGAGTAAAGACCGAAGCATAGATATACCTCATTTCATCTATATTTGGTTTTCTGTTTTGTTTCTTCGAGAACGCAGCGACTGAAGATTCAACGTTTGTTCTGAAACTTTCAGACGGTTTAGTGTTGCCATCTATAATCTGTTTGATTATGTCCGCGTTGATTTCCGTAAAGGGCTTAATACCAGTAAGTATACATAGTTTAAGATATTCTAACTGGTCAAACTCACTCTTTGTTAGACTTCTAGCGGTCTTCTTATTAAAGTGAGCTAGTGCCATAGGCGTAACAAGTTCTGCAATTGTTTTCTGGGTTTCATACGCCCATAAAGTTGTTGCTACAGAATCACCAGATCTAGGTAAAACCCTTTTCTGTTTACGTTTTTTAGTATCTCTAGAGTTTAGAGGCCTGCCGCCTTCAGGCTCAACCAAATTTGGTTTTTTCTCTTGTTCTGGCTGTTTTGAGTCTATATCTAATTTATTAACCTCATCAACTTCTGAAGGGGGTAAGCCTAATTTATTTAGATACATGTCTTTATCAAGAATATCTTTAGTTAACGCTATCTTTGCTACGTCTTCTTTATGTTGAGGATTATGATATGGGCCCGCTTTGTTTGGAGATAGTGTATCTGACACTCTTGCTTTTTCCTCTCTACGAACTCGTATCTTTTCAATATTCGGAATTTCTCTAAATCTTTCGAGCAGTGTTTCATGAGAAATAATATCTCTATCAGCAAGCTGTACAAGTAATTGTTTCTGGGCGGCTTCGTCAGATAGTATGATAGAATCAAAATGTATCTCGGCGGGAAATCTAAAGCCCATAGCCTTTTGTATAAGCTTAATTTCATGTTGCCAGAACTTTTTCAGAATCTCTCTACCGTATTCAAGTCTTTCAATAAGTGTCTTCAGAGAAACATAATTATTTGTATAGCCTCCACTAGCTCCAGCAGCGCCAGTTAAAGTTGGAGGTATACCAAGTCCCGCATATACACTAGTTAAGACGGGCTGATATTTTTCCGAACCTAAAAACTTGTAAACCTGCGTACTGCTTTCTTTGAAGTCAATCTCTGGACCCCAAACCAAATCCATTGTACCTCCACCAACATTACTAGCAAGGATATCTCTGAGCTTATTGATTGCCGCCTTTGTCGGTATGATTTTGTGATCTAAGTCACCGATTCTCCACAGTCTTACATTTGATATAGCTCCGTCAAGAGCTGCCAAATCTGCTAGCTTCATTTTTTCCAGCATTATGATATCATCCAAGATTGCGTATATCATAGGATTGGCCCACATATTCCAGTCATCTTTTTTGTAATGAAACATCATTAGCTTGTCTTTGTCTAGAGGTATGTCTCTTTCTCCTCCAGAGAACTTATTCATCACACTCTGCGGTAGGGGCTTGTTTTTGCCCTTTCTTCCATTATACATCATTAAAGAGTTTATGGTTGTCTTTGAGACTTTTAGTACATACTCAATATCTCCAGTAAACATTGCGGCTTCTTTATTCTTTACAGAGATCGCTAGAGGATTTAGAAAATCATACTTCCAAGGTATTGTTCTTTTTTCAAATGGGATCTCCTCAACAGACATATCCGGAGCCGCTGTACTTCTTTTAAGTTCCGCTTCTTTTTTCTTGTTGATCTTAGCGGTTCTTCTTTTTATGGCCACGTTTCCGCATCTGTACAAATAGTTCAAGAATCTTTCAGATCTGTCTTGTCCGTTGACCTGATCAAACCATTTGCGGTAAAACCTCTCTATAGATTTGTTAGGATGCACAAGAGTAAGACCTTGAGAAGCAAAGTCTCCCATTAGGTCGATTACATTTCTAACTATCCCCACTTTATCATATGCAGACATGCACATCTTCATGATCCGCTTTTGTTGAGTAGGGACGGCTTCTCCCGGACGAAACGCTGTATAGTCATTACGGTAAAAGCTTGGCCTTACCGAACGACCGGACTCTACGTCTATAAAAGTCCTATTGTCGTATGCGTATGATTTTTGTATTCCGTCGTATGCATGTACGTTGTCAGAAGACTGAGCATATGCCTTACTCTTCTCTAAATCATCTCCCCATGTCAAGTAAAGATCATCAGCCATTTGTATTACCTCTTATAACAATAGTATTGACAATATGTTTATAGGATATACACAGTATTAGTATATATCTCCCATATTTTCAGTAAACCAAGAAGGTCCGTGATACATTGGACCCGCATCTCTATTATCAAACTGATTGCTCTTTTGTGCAAACCCACCGTAATGATCATATGTTTTTACTGTTCTTTCTATACTCATTTGTCTGGCAGACATATTCGCCATAATTAACGAAGAGTACCTGTCCTTTCTTAGTCTTCTTTTCCTTCCGGCAGCCACTTTTACCTCTGGAGTGTCCCATCTCTCTCTGCCTGTTCCAGTCTGCGTCATTATAATCATAGATAGTTCATTCTTGAGCTCTTCTATCTCCATAACACAGTCTTCTAGGGTATCGTATATTCTTCCTTCTCTTCCGTCTTCTTCCGCCGATAAACCCAAACTAACCGCATCAAAATCGGGGAATAGCACAAGCCTGTCTTCAAAATCTTTTCTCAACCCATGATTAGCTTCTGCTAGCCAGTCGTACTTCGCAAACTGACACATTTTTAGGATATGTAATCCCGGCTCATCATCCGTGTCTTTTGGCTTGTCATGGTCTATCACTGGCCATATCTTCTGCTCTCCCTCTCTAACCTTATCTTTGTCGTGTAAGGCCTCCATGACCGCAATACCTCCGCCCTGAGCGTCAAGGGCTATTTCGGCACAAGGGAACACTCTCATTAGATTTCTTATCTTTCTAGCACAGTATGAATAAAAGTCGTCCTCATCTGCCATGTGTGATTTTAACTTTTCTCTATGCTGACTTCTGTTTGTAGTCCAAACATGAACCACTCTACGGTGTGTACCATTTAGTTCTAGAACTACAATACTAAAATTGTCAACCTCGGAAGCCGGGTCAACGCCAAAAATATATTTTTTACCCGGATCGCCTTTAAGCATAACTTCAAAACTAATAGGTGTTTCGCCAATAATAATATTGTTCTGGTCAGACGCTATGCAATTTTCTATTAACGATCTTTTGAAGAAGCCCTGACTGTCTGTCGTAAAACAAGCACCATATTCCATTTGGAAAATACCAGAGTGTACCGTAGCTCTAGCTCTTTCTATCTGGCCTTCATCCATAAATCCGTCAGGTAGTGTCGTTACTGGCATCCTAATGACAGAGTATTCATCCCAAGCAAAGTTGTCTGGCACATTATCGCCAAAAACTTCTTGGAGTTTAAATCTATCGCCCTTACTGTTTACAATTGATCTATATCTCTTCCAGTATTCAGCAAAGTGGTTGAAATCGTAATAAGCCGTACCGGATAATATTATTTGGTTGGACTTGTCATTGAACTGAGCTGGCTGTTCTGGTACATACTGTACACCAAGTTCCTCGGCTCTTTTCTTTCTAGCTCTAGTCTTTACTTTTTCTATAGGTGAGGCACTAACCGCAGCAAAACCAGCGACAACGTTTTCAAAAATATCTCTTGGTATAGATGCGAACTCATCAGCAATAATATCATTAGCGCGTTGACCACGAATCTTAGAGCCGTCACCAAGAGGCAGGCATGTTATTGTACTGTCTCCAATATGCATGACACATCTGTCTACATCTCTTCTAGGGCCACTATTAGAGCCGCACAGATCCCTCAGAACCGGCGCGTTCTTCCAAATGGTGTCCATATACTCAAATAGCACTTTCGACTGTCTAAAGGCAGCACCGACGACGATAATCTTTCTTCTCGGCATGAACAAAGCTCTTAGCAAGGGGTAAACCGAAAGAATAAAAGATTTACCCATACCACGACTTCCAACAAGCATCGGAAACTTCTTGTTCCACATCTCTTGTAAGATTAAAGATTGAAATGGCGATATCTCGATATTCAATACATATTTACAGACGAAGGAAAAGTATTCTGGTCTCATCATAAGCCAAGCTATCCTTTCCAACACTTTATCCATATCTCCGTCATGAAATAGGAAGTCCATAGGATTGAATAGGCTGCTCTCGTCTATATCTATTCCGAGCCAAGCGTCTTGTATTACTTTTTCTAGGTTTTCTTTTTTCATTACAGTCTCTTAAGTATATTCTGGATTGAGTTGTTTTGACCTTTGCCAAATAAAATATCTGCAAATCCATATTCGACAGCCTGTTGACCATCTAATATCCAGTCTTCCTTCACATTCAACCTTCTTTTCAAAATTGCTTTGATTTCTTCAAGTTTTTTCCCCTTGAAGGCCGCTCCTTTTTTGCAACACGTAGCATATATTTCGTACATAGTGTTTTTATTGCGTTTAAGGGCCTCAGCGTTCGATATAAACTGCTTTGTTGTGCCAGACGACTCACAAGACCCTTCATGTATTAGCCACTCTGTGTTAGGATGTGTGACTCTCAAGCCCTTACCAAAAACAGCCTGTGGTATTATGCTACCCATAGAAGAAGCCGATCCATAACAAATGAATAGAATTTTGCACTTGCTTGCTTTAATTGCATCGTATATCGCAAAGCCTGCACTTTGATCACCACCAATATTGTATTGATGAATAATTATTGGACTATTATTCAATGACTCAAGCATGGTCAAATTTTTTATAAACTCTACAGCGTGCTTTGATCCCAAGCCATCATCGCCTGATTCGAGGAATATTTCTCTTGTCTGACTGAGTATTCCGTAATCATGCCAGTTAGATAAGGCGGAGTAGATATTGTTTCTGTTGTTCGGTCTATTCATGGAACATTTCGTTTAACCTCTTAAATGTGCTATTAGCTACCAAGAAGGCATTTTTCTTATCATCACAGAAAAGCACATGTATTCCGTACCAAGTCTGATATTCCATTAACGCTCTTAGTAGATACTTTCCTGTTATACGTCTTTTGCTTATTTGCTGCTTTACGTAGTCAGGTCTAGTTTGTTTCATGTAGTCTGAAAAAATTGAATTAGGATAATCTATAAGATCAGACATTGAGAACTCGCAAATAATATACCTGAAAGGGAACTCCTGCATCCTTTTCATTTCTGCGTCAAAAGCTTTTTTCTTTTTACCGAGATTTGTGGCTATCTCTTCTACAGAAAATTTTCTTTCTATGCACACCATATCCTCAAAGCCTTTGAGTGTATAATCACCAGTTTTAAGGGAGCCCTGTTCCATACCGCTACACTTATCGTATTCAGAAAAGTACCAGCCTTTCTGCTCCCTTGTGTCTTGGATAACTGTATATTTTGGTATGGATTTCTTAGCCATCTATCAACCCCAATAAATATGATTCATAGTGATGTTCCTTGCCTGTTACTTCTTTGTGGCAGTTATAACAAAGTGTAATTCCATTACTGGTCTCGTATCTTAAAGATGAGGCGCTGGCCCACTTACGTATATGATGGACATAAACCTTCTTCTTCTTCGTCTTGCACATCTTGCAGGTGAATTTGTCCCGCTTCAGTACATCCATCCTAAACTTCTTGTAGGCTGGGTCGTTGTAATTTCTCATCTATGTCTGCCTCCGTCATTAATTCCGCCAGTTCTTCAAATTTTATTTCTGGTTCCCATCCGAGCTTTGTTCTTGCTTTGGACGGGTCACCAAGTAAGTAATCAACTTCAGCGGGTCTAAAGAATTCAGGGTCAATGTACACGTACTCACTCCAATGACCAAGGTGAGCGTGCTTAAAAGCGCATTCCAAGAATTCCTCAACACTGTGTGTTTCTCCAGTAGCGACGACATAGTCGTCTGGCTCTCCTTGTTGGAGCATGAGCCACATTGCTCGTACATAGTCTTTGGCATGTCCCCAATCTCTCCTTGCATATAAATTGCCTAGTCTCAACTTACTGAACGACTCTTGGTGTCCAGAAGCATAAATTTTTTCACATGTCTCTGTAGTCTTTGTAAGATGATGGGCGGCTAGATTATTATTGTTTAGCCAATTAACAAATTTTCCAATCCATTTTGTAATTTTTCGGGTCACAAAGTTTTCTCCCCGTCTTTCACTTTCATGATTGAACAGAATTCCGCTAGAAGCGTGAATCCCATAACTGTCCCTGTAATTTCTTACCAAGTGGTGCGCAGCGAGTTTAGCTATAGCGTAAGGTGACTGCGGCATAAATGCGGTGTCTTCATCTTGATATTTATGTGTCGTTGTTGTTTCGTGTGTAACTAAAGAATCTCCTACAGAAGAATCAGTAGACTGTAATGTAAAGCTTTTGCCAAACATTTCGCTCGAAGACGCCTGATAAAATTTAATATCGTCCACTCTGGATGAAAGTCTAATTGCTTCCAGTATATTAAGACATCCTCCGGCAGTGACATCCCAAGTTAATGTCGGCTGCTTAAATGAAGTTCCTACATGAGATTGTGCTGCTAAATTATACACTTCATCGGGTTCGTATTTATTAATAATGTCAGACACACAAAATCCATCTGTAATGTCTCCCTCTACTAATATAAAATCTTTGTTTTTAATATTTTGATCTAGTCGCTCCGTCGTATCTACACTACTTCGTCTTGCAACACCAATTACTCTATATTCCTTTGAGAGTAGCAAGTCAGTTAAGTAAGAACCGTCCTGACCTGTAACTCCAAAAACTACTGCAGTCTTCATTTTAATCTCCTTTGACAGTCTCATTTGTTAGAAACGGTTGATCCACTATTCCATCTTCATATTCCATGTATTCAGATAAACGCTCTTTCTCTACCATAGTAGCTAATCTCATCTTTTCCATCTCTAGCCCTATCTGGGTTCTAAATGTAGGATCTGATACGATTTTCTTAACCAGCGATGCAAACGTCAGCTTAGAGTCCTCGATAGCCTTAATACGCTGCTCACGAGTACCCTTTAGATCCTTGAGCATTGTTGCCTTACGTGCCTGCAAATCTTTGTAATCCTTAGATAGCGTCTCTTGAGCCGCCTTGAACATTGCTATTTGTCGCTCTAATGACGAGATGTAGTCACGGTCTTGATCCTCTTTGTCTCTTTGTTTCTCAGCGATAATCAGCGCCTGCACGCCTTCGATGTTCTGCAAGCTCTCTTGTTGACTCGTTAAGATGCGGTTCATTAGAATTTCTAATTTAATAGTGTCTACTATTTGAATTTCTTCTGTATGAAACACGTCGTCTTTGAATTGCGCCCACATTTTCTTAAAGTGGAACTGAAAGAGCTCCAATTCCGACTCTGAAAACTGTGACTCTAGCTCCCTCCAGTAAGGTTTCGCTTTGAGTTCTTGATGAGCCTCTATTTCCCTCTTCTGCTTATTTGATATCCCAACATTCTTCTCGATCCAGCTTTTTACAGAAGAAACGCTACGACCAAGTTGATCTGCTATTTCCTCTGGAGAAAGAGCCTCGCAATTCTGCTCGATAAATTCTATATCTTCTACTGAAAATCTTCCCTTCTTCTTGACGGAAGTATCTTTCTTATCTATCATTGTTCACCATCCACAATCTTTCTAATCGTGTATTCTATTTCAGACTTTCTTTTTTTGGGTACAGAAACACCAGCGCACAATCGTAGATAGTCGGCCCGCATAGCTGCCGGAATACTATTCTTGACTAGCTCTTTAAGCTCCAAGTCTGATATTTTAGATAACAGGTCATCATCTTCCTTAGCTATACTAAAGTTCTCTAGATTCGCCGGTTCGAGAAGATTCTTCTTTCTCTTCTGAACCTTTTCTGCCTTACCTTCATCCTGACGGAAATAATTGTCTCTCTTAAAATTTTTGAGCCTGTTAGCTATATGTATAAACAAAAAGTTTTCGAGGGGCTTGGATTCGTCATATCTCTCTAGAGCCTCCATACCTATAATGAAGGCTTCTTGTTTTATATCTTCTGCTGCATAGAAGGCGAAGGTGTATTTATTGGACAGTTTATCACTAACTTTAGTAATCGTGTCAATAACTTCCTGTTCTGACATGTTACTGGGTACTCTCATTCAGCCTCGCCGTCTTGTTGTACGGTTAGTTTCTCTATCGCCGCAGCAGCTTCCTCTGGAGAAGGGTCTTCAGTGGACAGTTCTTCCGCCACACTTTCTTCAAGTTCATCCGAAGCCTTGGATACAAACTCAGATTCTATCTGCTTAGGGTCGTTTTTATCATGCGACATATTTTCTCCATTGCATTAAAATGTAAAATTACCTATAATAATAATAGGCTTTTATAAAAAACTATACACAAAAAAACATCTTTTTCAAAAAATACAAAACAAATAGGATATTAGCAGGAAGGAAAGGGCGATATGGATAGCGAGAAAAACATGAAATTCTGTACCGGGTGTGGTGAATATAAAGAGTATACTAGTGAGTTCTTCTATGAGAGTCGTGGTAAGCTACGTTCTAGGTGTAAGGTCTGTCATAAAAAATGGAAAAGGGAATACACGATGCGAAAGGGTCTTGTGAAAATGTCTAAAGAAGAAATAGCTGAGCGCAACAAGAAAAAAAGGGAGACGTTTATACAAGAGTGCGATACAAAGGGGCAGCCATGTAAGATGTGCGGAAAGAGAAGACCTGTGGGCGATTTCTATAAATCACAGCATTATAAGCCGGGAGTAAAGTGCAAAGAGTGTTCTCGGGAGTATGCTAAAAAATACCATGAAGAAACTTACGCCAACAAAAAGCAAAGGTTTAGAGATTACTACCAAAAGAATAAAGAGTGCCGAAAGGAGTGGCAGAGAAAGTATAGGGGCGAAAACTGGGACAAAATAAAGGAATATAGAGCTAAGCCTCATCAAAGAGTGAGAAAGGCGCAGTCAAAAAGGCTAACCAAGCTACTAAAAGCGAAGGGCGTTGCGAAAAAGGACAGTATTTTGAAATATATAGGCTGCACTAAGGGAGAATTGGTGGAACATATAGAAAAACAGTTCAAACCGGGCATGAATTGGGAAAATTATGGCTTATATGGGTGGCATATAGATCATATACGACCATGCGCATCATTTGACCTCACAAAAGAGGAAGAAATACACAAATGTTTCCATTATAGCAACTTGCAACCACTTTGGGCCGAAGAGAATCTAAAAAAAGCGGCGACTTGGAGCGGTGAGGGGCGGTCTGGAAGGATTAGCTAAGACATTGAAATATATTTTCTGACTTAATGTTTACACCACCACCGCCAAAATGACATAAGTAACTGCCGTTATGACAGAATAGAAAAGTATGGGTGTCATAATGACAGTAAGAGACTGCCATAAAAAAGATGTGCCTATTCTGATATTATCATAAGGTATAATTTGACTCTGGACGATAATATGTAATAATATAATATACAAATTAATTAATCGAAAGGAAACAATATGTTAGATAAAATTATAGACGTGTTAGGTTACATGCTTATTGGCTTTTTAGTTATCTATGCAGTATGTTTTTATGCAACAGAACTAATTAGAATTATTTCTTAAAAATGGTTAAAGGCTATTGACATTTATAGCCGATAAGTTATAATAGAGACATAACAAACAACGAAAGGTTATAAGATGTTTACAGAAATTCTACTTTGCTCAATTATCACTCTTCCACTTGTTTTCGTATTATATGAAAATAATTTGAAAAAAAGTTAAGATTGCTATTGACTTTTGACGATACTTAGTATATACTACTAGTATAACAATTAAACAACGTTCTCGAAAGGAACACAACATGACACGCAACGAAGCTAAACTGGAACTGTTCAAAGTCAACCGCAACATCGAAAAGATGGTTGTTGCACACGCTAACGAATTAGGACAGTTCAATAAGAACTGCTTAATGAACGACCTACAACGATTGTGGGACAAGAAAAAAACTTTACAGAATACAATCAACGGCTAAATAAACTACCCTACTGATGGGGGGAAAGGGGCCCGGCGGCCTCGCCCCCCACGAGGGGGGTAAAAAATACTTTGGGTTTTTCTCAGAATTATCTCATGTAGCTATTGACAAATGACGATATATAGTATATACTTAGTATATAACAATTAAGGAATAAAAGGAGTTCACGAGATGAACAAAGTACAAGCCCAAGACACACTAAACAAACTAAACGTAACAATCGAAAACAAGATTGTTGAACACAAGAACGAACTAGGCGCATACAATAAAAGTATCGTCGAGGGTGAACTAGAATACTTATGGAAAGTAAAGAATGCTTTAACAAAAATAATTGCAAAATAGTTAAAGATTACCCTTGACAACAACCGATATATATAGTATACTTAAGACATAACGAAAAGGAAATAAGATGAATACAAGACAACTCAAAAAAGAATTATGGCAAGCATACTACACGGCGCAGGAACAAGGTGCTTCAAGAGAAGTAACCAACGCGATCCTTAATGTTATGGTTATCGCTGATAAAGAAGCGGAAGAAAAAAGATTAAAAAAAACTAAAGTTAGCCCTTGACAAATGCCGATATATATAATATAATAAGAGTATGACAAACAACAACATTCCAACGAAAGGGAATAACACAATGAGAGTTTCAGAACTACAACCAGCCGCTTACCCACAATCTCCTTCAGTGGAAAAGCCTAACAGTGATGCACATGCACTGTTCACTAACGACTTCAATAAGAATAGCTTCATCGAAGCTAATGGAGATGTTGAGATCGTTTGGAACGAACGATATAACCATTGGATGGTTCCATCCTTTGCAGAAGGTCGCAAAGTGTACTGTGACGCTAAGCAACGCTACTGTGAACAACACGGAAGTGAGTAAGGAAGTGTACAACCTAACGCATCCTGACACTGGGTGTGGGGGTCATCTCGGGGAAACAAGGGCGAAAGTTCGGCAGGTTTTCTCAAGAATTGATTTGCAAATGCCGATAAGTATTATATAATAAGAGCATGAAAGGAACGATATGGATTTTGTAATATATAAATCAGAGGCGGACGACAATGGCCGATTGG
>JAAHTH010000265.1_pt4 | contig 13135 bp, 10 predicted proteins | sample 6116091 | NCBI WGS metagenome assembly JAAHTH01 (sample SAMN13939990, study PRJNA603662) | sponge metagenome | isolation source: marine sponge | host: Mycale hentscheli | place: New Zealand | collected 2006
ATATGCAGATCCCAGATTACAAGCGGATAGAGAGGTTGTACTAGCTGCGATTCAGCGTGCTGGAAGCGCACTTCAATATGCCTCACCTGAATTAAAAGCCAATAAAGACCTCGTCTTAACTGCTGTTAAATATTATGGAGAAGCACTTCAATATGCCTCACCTGCATTAAAAACCAATAAAGACGTTGTCTTAATTGCTGTTAAACATTATGGAGAAGCTCTTCGATACGCACATCGCAGCTTACAAGCGGATAGAGAGGTTGTGCTGACTTCTGTTTGTCATAATGGAGCGACATTTAAATATGCGTCACCTGAATTAAGAGCTGATAAAGAGATTATATTAAAAGCTGTTGAACGTACAACAGGTATACTTCACTACGTCCCCAGCGATTTAACAGCAGATAAAACACTCATACTTGCTGTCGTTCAGCTCGATGGAAAAGCACTTCAATATGCCTCACCTGAATTAAAAACCGATAAAAACGTTGCGCTGACTGCAGTTCGGCATAGTGGACAGGCACTTCAATATCTGTCACCTGAATTAAAAGCTGATAGAGAGATTATACTTGCTGCCATAGCAAGTGATTGGCGCGCAATTCAATGCATATCTCCGACGCTAAAAGACGATCAGGAAATTATATTAGCAGCGATAAAAAGTGCACCAACGCTCCAGAATGTTAAAAAACACGTAAATAAAAACTTATTTCGTGATAAAGCCTTTCTTCTGAAAGCTGTTGAAATTGCTCCCAACTTTGTAAAACTCATCGATTTTGATTTTTTCCTCCTGACACTCGAAGAAAATAAAGCATTTTTTCAATCCGTTGCATCCATCAGCCCGTCAGCAAATAAAATAGTAAAAGGAAAAACCGGCATCTTTGTTAAGCATCCCAAAAGCAGTGTTTCATCAGCTTCGTCAAAAAAAGCACGTCCGGAAGGTTCAGGTGGCGGTGCTACTGCTTCTATCTCTATTGATATGTCCGATGATACTTTTACTTCTGGCTATTTTCCTGAATTTTCCCCTGAAGCTTTTGTTGAAGACAGCGAGCTTTTGAGTTTATTACAACAAGATTCATGTAACGATTCTGATGCTACTGGCGCTCATGGTTCTGACTCTGCCTACAGCTCTAGTTCCAGTTCCAGTGCTAGTGCTACAAGTGTTGGTTATGGAGCCAGAGCTCAAGCGCTTGACGTTATCCTGAATGATTCTTGGCATCCAATCATACTGATAGATAACGCTAACTTTGACATATTTATGGAACAAACAAGGGCGAGCAAGTTTCGAGAACAAAAATACTACCTCTTTGACTCTCGTGTACCACAAGAGAATATTGAGACTGCGATTGAATCACTAAAACTTGGTGTTTTTATTTTAGACCCTTTTTCTCCAGCAGAGACAGTTAAGGCTATGATTGATGCCGTAAAAAAACATGGCAGAAGACTCCTTTTACCCAGCAAAATTCCAGATGATGCCGCTAAAAACTTCAAATCTATCATAAAAATATGGCTGGATAAGCTTCCGGCTCAAAACAATCATGCAATGCTTGACGATGATGATACAGCAACCCATGAATCAAAGGAAAGTGTCAATGCCTCTCATCAAAACAGCTCAACTGCGCTAGAAATAGCCATTGAAAATAATCAAGACGAGGCATTTCTATTATTACTCAGAGGAGGGGCCAAAAAAGAATTTGAGGGTCACGAACTATTACCCACACTCATTAGAAAAAACAAATTAAATCTAGTGAAGATTCTATTCTCTGTTGCGCCTGACATGTTTCATACGCCTGATTCACTATTTAAAGAAGCGGTGTCTATTACTGGCAATAATCAGCACCTCATTGCTTTCTTAAGCAAGCATTTTCCACCACGAATCAATGCCATTTTAGCATCACAAGCAACCTATACCCGTCCTGCTATCCAACATATGTTACTTGATCGCGATATCACAGATGCTGAGATTGATCAGATTCCTGAATATATCAAAACCATCGATTACATCAAAGCTGTCTCTTCTGGCTGTAAACAACGTCTGAGCGCGAAAAGGGGAGATATCACATTAAATTATGCTGAAATACAAATGTATATCGACCCTAAATACTTAGGTGGCCGATTACAAGGCATTCAAGATGAGCAAATGCAGCCTCAAGCCTCGCTGACAACACCCAATGAAAAAGGTATTTGGGAAGCTCCGACAACCACAACAACAAGCGTTAAATTTAAAAAATTAATGTCATTAAAAAGCACGCCAACACAACCAGACATAGAGCCATTGTCAGCAACCTTTTTTACCTCACCCACCCATCGAGAACGCTATCAATATCTCGAGCAGTTTATCCCTGGCACCGACAATTTAAGCAAACCACTCACACCCGATACGAAAGTCATGTTTGTGTTTGCAGGTCGAAAAGACAATGCTTTCTTGCCCCCCGTTGCAGGCAATGACCGGTGTATTATTGTGCTCACTTTAGACGAATACAATGCTTTACAAATTGACAAAAATAGCCCCTTACGAAAAACATATGATTTTTTATTGCTTCAACCCAGGCAAAAAGTTGATGGCCTCAGCACTCGGGATGTTTTAATTGGAAAATTAATCGAAAGAAGAGGAATCGCATTTGACTTTGCAAGGGCCGCGGAACTCGACCAAATCATGTTTCTGGATGACAATGTTGCAGAAGTTCAGTTTGAAAATTCATTGGGTGCAGGACAGACTTCATTATTTGATTTTATGGCAGAAAAAATGCGTCAAACCAACGAAATTATGCTGTCCGTTCCAACCTATTCATCCATACATAATAATCCTAAAAAAAATCAACTCGGATGTAAGATTTTTTTAATCGATTTTAAAGCAATAAATGCAGCCTTTCCGAGTATGTGCCTAGATGCCCTCATGCCTCATGATGAAAGTGCATGCTCTGAAGATTATAGACTGCAAATTATTGTTCATGTATTTTTCGGAGATGCCCATCGGCATGGCTACCAAGTCCTTCATCCATCAGAGATTCAACTACGCCGTAGCGCTGGGCAAAAAAGCACAAATGCTAAAAGCGGCATGCGATTAAAAGCCTACCCAGCAGGTGAAACAGCTTTAGCGCCAGATGTAAAACAAAATCTGGCAAAATATACACCGGCTGTTTTTGAAAAATTAATGCGTGCAGAGGCTATTTTCAATGAAAAAATCATATCCGAAATCGAACAATATAAGACGAGAGAAGAAAGAATAAAACAACTTAATCTAGACACATTACGTGTGTCTAATCGCGCACTTTCAAGTAGTAGCCGATTTAATCTTACCGGTAATTTTAGGATAAATCTCATTGATATTTTAGCGCATGCTTTTTCTGATAATGCCGTCTTCCCATTCACATATACATCAAGTCAAACTCAAAGTCAGACGGAACATCAAGTTAATTTTCGGCCTTATCAAAATCAAGCCGGTTCTTTTTTATATGACAATTTAACTGATTCGCCAGAAAACGAATTTGTTTTTGAGTTAGCAACCGGTGCGGGCAAAACCATCCTGATTTTATTTTTTGCTTTAGCTGCATATACAGCCGATAAAAATAAAAATACAATCCTTGTTTTTCCAAGCATTGATTTAGTACATCAAACACTGGCTGATTTATTTGGAAAATTTGAACCCTTGCTTGATTATTTTAATGTAGGAAAGGATGAAATATACGGTGTATGCTCTAGAAAAGGCGATTTTGACCGCCATGCAGTTCAAACGGCACCCTTTTTAAATGCAAATGAGCCCATTCAAAGCAATGGACATCTCTTCCTCTTTTGCAATCCTTCCTTGGGCTTAATCAGTCAAAATGAAAACATTCTAGAGAATACCTCTACGGTCATTGTTGATGAGTCTCATAAACAAAAGAACATACATGAAAAAGGGTATTTTAAAGATTATTCCCCCTTGTTTTTAAATTTTTCAGCAACCCCTACTATAAAAAACGATACATTAGATAATGTATTTAACTATCCAAGGCATCAAGCCATTCAAGACAAATATCTAACACCACTCATAACGGACCAAACCCTTCCCGAGCAAAACACACATCAAGATATTGATTATATTTTATTAAATCATGAACACCCAAATGGTGGCCCATTAAAGGAACACAAAGGTATTATTTACGTCCAATCTAGAGAAGAAGCACGTTTGTTGTATCGAGATTTAGTACTCTCAGGACATTATAATCCTGATTTTTTGTATGAAATTTATACTAATCTAAAAACAGACAGCCCATCATCATCATCATCATCTTCATCCAGTCAACCAACCCTCTCTCCCCTTGAAAAAATGGAGGCCTTCAAAAAACAGAAGGTTGGACTCGCCATTGTCGTTGACATGTGTGTTGAAGGCTATAACGACCCTTTAGTCGATTATATTATTGTTAACAAAAAAGTAAAAAATCCTGCAACCTTACATCAGCAAGTGGGCCGTATTTTAAGACTTAAGCCAGGTAAAGCAACAGGATATGCAATGATTAGAACAGACTGCGTTGAGACTGAAACAAGCTGTTTTCCAGACGATTTTGAGCCATTGCCTAAAAGTTTTGAGGTCGGTCGGACAGTGAGAGAGGGTCAAAAACGAGCACCCGAAGATGATATCACCGAAGATGCTTCCTCTAAAAAGCAATGTCCGCAAACAATGCAGCAATCATTCAGTATTGCTGCTGGTGGTGGTTCGGCGGCTTGTGAAGATGATTCAGATGATGATGAAGACTTCTATATTCCACCCTCAGTCAATGGCGGTGCAGCGGCGGCTTGTGAAGATAATGACTTTCGTGGCGCTGTTTATTGCTCTGATGACGAAGACGCTAGTCATCCAAGGTTCGGATACTAACCTGTATTCTGGATAAGAAATAAACGATGGCGGTATCACAAAACGCCAGCTAATAACTGCTTGGTATATGCTTCAGCTGGCGCATGGAGTAATTGCTCACACGTGCCCGTTTCAACCATCACGCCATCGCGCATCACGAGCACATCATCCGCTAAATAAGATACGACGGCCATGTTATGTGTCACAAATAAATAAGATAAACTCAGCTCATATTGCAAATCTTTGAGCAAATTTAAAATTTGAGCTTGCACTGACACATCGAGTGCACTCGTTGGTTCATCACAAATTAAAACTTGTGGTGACGTTGCCAGGGCACGTGCAATACAAACACGCTGTCTTTGCCCGCCCGAAAATTGATGCGGATAACGCTCCAAACTATTTTTCGGTAAATTCACCTGATCGAGCAATTCATGCTGGCGCTTTAAAATAATTTTATTTTTTACCCCTTGTGCTTCCATGCCTTCAGCTAAAATCTCACCAACCGTCATTCTTGGATTCATCGAAGAATAAGGATCTTGAAATATAATTTGTACTTGCTGTCGGAATTTTTTTAATGCCCTGCCTTTCAGGCGTGTTAAGTCCTCACCCCGAAATGTAACGTCACCACAGGTAATCGCTTGTAAACCCAATAAAACGCGACAGATGGTACTTTTACCTGAACCTGACTCACCCACTAGCGCAAGGGTTTGTCCTTGTTTTAAATCAAACGAAATATTATTGACGGCTTTTTGAACCACACGCTGACGGCCAATGCATGCCCGTCTAATCGGAAAATAGACACCTAACTCACGCACTGAAAGTAACACAGGTCCAATCTCTGATTTTTTATTGTCTATCGTTTTTGATGTGATCAGCACTGGCGGTTTATCATGTTCTGGATATAAGTGGCAGCGCACCGCCCGGTTGTCTGCTAAGATTTTTAGCTGAGGGGCTTGTATTGAACACGGCTCAAAACAATGCTTACAGCGCGGATGAAAATGACAGCCCTCTGGCCTATCATCAGGTGCAGGTACCCGACCTGGAATTGCGCTTAAGCGATCTTTTCGTTTATCAAAATGCGGCAAAGCTGCAATTAAATGTTCAGCATACGGGTGCAATGGCTGCTTAAAGAATAGTCCGACATCGGCTGATTCAACAATCTTTCCTGCATACATCACGTAAATTCTATCTGCAAAAATCTTAACCAAACTTAAATCATGTGTAATCAATAATAAACGCATGTTGCGCTCTTTTTGAATCTTTTTAAGCAATGCTAATAACTGCGCTTGCGTGGTAACATCTAATGCCGTTGTGGGTTCATCTGCAATTAAAACCTCAGGCGCCCCTGCGAGTGCCATCGCAATCACCACCCGCTGTTTTTGCCCTCCTGAGAGTTGATGTGGGTATTGCTTTAAGCGCTGCTCTGGCTCTGGAATTTCAACTTCTGCCAATAGCGCGGCCAAACGCGCTTTTGATTTCGAACCCAATGCTTCTGCCAGCTGTTGACCAATCGTTAAGACTGGATTCAATGCTGTCATGGGATCTTGAAAAATCATGCCAAAGCGCTGCCCTCGAAGCTTACGCATGTCACGCTCAGATAAATTTAAAACATCTGTATTTGACCAAGTCACTGTGCTGTCTGCGCCATAACGCGCGTGCCCCGGTAAGAGTCGCATCAGGGCTGCAGCTGTCAGTGATTTACCACAACCAGACTCCCCAACCAATGCAACGGTCTCGCCGGCATTTAAATAAAAATCAATCCCATCCACGGCTGTGATTGTATTTTTTTGGGTTTGAAAGGCAACACTCAGTGATGCAACGTTTAATACGCTCATCCTTTAACCCCCGTTAGGCTATTTCTTCAGCGGCTGCTTTACCAATTGAATCTTCGCTTAACACACAAAATCCTGTTCTATCTCCCACTTCAGCAATCCCTGAAATCATTGAGGCTTGCTTTAAAAAAGAAGACATTGTAATTTGCTGCTGTGGTGATGGCACACGGATGCTCCTTTTTCCATCGGTTCGTGCTTCCACATGAATAAACTGCGACATAGGAGCCGCAAGCCCTTTTGCATCAAAGCGCCCTGTCATTGCCCCACGAATCGCATCGGCTTCAGGTAAATTAACAGAATAAAACCCACTGTCGTCATTGAATCGGCATAAAACACCTTTCAGCGCATGTTTATTCGGTTGTGCCGCTGTCATTTCTATTTGTCTAAACCAGGCATGTTTTGCTGTCACAAACTCTTCTTTTGCCTCGTCGGGTATATAAATATGACCATTTAAAGCATGTGCCTGGCTCACGAGAACATCAATACCTGGTCGAACACCCTGCCCAACAGGTAGCGCTTCTGAGGGCTCAAGCATATCCACTTTAAAATTAAAGCCTGCTTTATTGGCTTGTTTAAATCCAAATACCCAACTGTCATTGATAGGATTAAACTGCAAAAAAGCATGTCCCACATGCCAATGATTAGCCGCAGGGTTCGTCAGCTCAGTTTGACTTTCATCTTGTAAAATCAGTGCTTTGGTTTGCACATCAAATAAAGCGGCTTGCGTATGAAATAAATGACCTCGACGCTCCATTTGAAAAAAATAACCATATTGTTCATCGTGCTCATTACCCACAACACCTGAAAAAACCCAACTGGCCTCAGCTGAACCTGTTGGTAAAAAATGAGGTGAGTCCGTATAGCCACAGTTAATATTGAGCATTAAAAACAAAAAACCAAGCCCATATATTTTATTCTTGAAATGGTTTGTGAAAACAGTCATGCGCATCTAATTTTTCCCAAAAATTATCCTTAATTTCGGCTCGAACAGGTAATACATACATTGGTTTATTTAAAAACGTATGACATTTAATAGCATCCTTTTCTGTCATGATAATCACATCTTCAGGTATATCAAAATCTTTTGGCACAAATCGATGATGATCTGAAAAACGATAGGGCTTATGCTTGATACTTAAGTTCGTTAACGTATCAAAAAAACGCTCCGGATGTCCAATACCTGCAAATGCAGCAATAGATGTATTTTGAGGCAATGGCTCTGGAGCAATTTTACCCGGAACCAAATCCATTTGATAAGCAAGAGGCCAATTGTCTCCATTCACCACAACAAAATCAACGTGTTGCATACGCTTTTTGGGTTCTCTTAATGGCCCTGCTGGCAAACACAAACCATTCCCAAAGCCGCGCTTTGCATCAATCACAACAATTTCTATCGCACGTGCAAGCTTATAGTGCTGCAAGCCATCATCACTCAAAATCACATCAATTTGATTTTTTTTAAGCAAGTAATCTACAGCATCCACTCGATTCGGCGCTATGACAACAGGGCAATTTGTTTTTTGTGCTAATAATAACGGCTCATCGCCCACAACACGTGCTTGGTCTTCTAGGCGAATCTGATAGGGATAATGTTTAATACGCGCGCCATACCCTCGACTCACAATCCCGACACGAAGCCCACGTTTGCCTAGGTGCTCAGCGAGAGCAATCACCAAGGGTGTTTTGCCAACCCCCCCAACGGTTAAATTACCCACCACAATCACGGGCACATCAAATACTGTTTGCTTAAAGTTAATTAAAAGCCAACGCCGAACCCAAACAATCAGACGATAAATTAAAGCCAATGGATATAATAACCAGGCCAATACATGCTTGCCATACCAAATTTTATTAATCATGTCCTGCTTCACGCGGGTACAGTCTCAGTTTGCGATGCGGTTAACTGCTGCGCTTGATAAAACCTTGCATATTGCCCCCCTGCTGCAAGCAATGCCGCATGCTGCCCTGTCTCCACCACACGCCCTTCATGCATGACAATGATTTTATCTGCGCCCTGAATTGTCGAGAGCCTGTGCGCTATCACGAACGTTGTACGATCTTGCATCACATGTTCCAATGCCGACTGAATATATTGCTCAGATGCTGTATCTAAAGCAGACGTGGCTTCATCTAAAATTAAAATCGGTGCATCTTTTAATATAGCTCGTGCAATCGCCAAACGCTGACGTTGCCCGCCGGATAATAACACCCCATTTTCTCCGACACGTGTGTCATATCCATCCGGTAGTTTATTAATAAACTCATCCGCATAGGCATGTTTTGCGGCTTGAATAATGCGCGCTCTTGGCACATCAAAACAACCATAAGCAATATTATTGGCAAGCGTGTCATCAAACAAGGTAATTTGCTGACTCACTAAGGCAATTTGTTCTCGTAAGCTACTGAGTTTCATCTCTTGAATGCATTGATTATCAATGAAGATTTGGCCTTGTGTTGCCTCGTAAAATCTTGGAATTAAGCTCGCAAGCGTTGTCTTCCCACTGCCTGAGTGCCCAACCAATGCAATGGTTTCACCTGCCGCTACTTTAAAATTAATATCATGTAAGACTTGTTTGCCTTGACGATAAGCATAATTTATTTTTTTAAACTCAATATCCCCTTGAACCCGTGCTTCAAACACACGCCCATCAGTGGACTCTGTTGACTCATCTAATACACGAAAAACACTTTCAGCCCCAGCGAGCCCTTTTTGAAAGACTGTATTTAATGTTGTTAGTGTTTTCATCGGCTTAATCAATTGCAACATGGCCGCAATAATCGCTAAAAAAGCCCCTGCTGTAATAATAATCACAGACTGCAGCTGAATGGCAGCCAAAATAATACCTGAAATACCTAAAGCAATAATCGCCTGCACGCCTGAGACATTAATGGCTTTGCTCACCGCTACTTTCATATCTTGCTGACGTGACCGCTCGGTGGCCGCATCAAATTTTTGGGTTTCATACGCCTCACCCCCAAACAATCGCACCACACGATAACCTTCTATTGCTTCACTAGCGGTACTGGTCACTTCACCCATCGATGCTTGGACTTTATGGCTAATACGCCTCACCCGTTTATTCGTAAAATTAACGAGCACGCCAATAAACGGTATGGTAATTAAAAACATCAGCGATAATTGCCAGCAAATTACCATCATGACAGTCAGTAAGCCAACCACCAAACAAACATTTTGTACTAAGTCTGTGAGCGCATTTGCACTGACCTGTGCGACTTGTTCGACATCATATAGAATTTTTGAAAGCAACTGACCTGAAGCCGCTTCATCATAATAATCAGCTGGCAAACGCACAATATGAGAAAAAACACGCTGCCTTAAAACATTCACAACAGCACGCGCAACCCAGGTCATACAATAACCTGCAAATGCACTCACGAGCCCGCTAAAAATAACCCCGAGCAAAATAATGATTGGAATGGTTTTAACAAACGTCATATCCAGCTCAATTAAGCCTTTATCTAAAAAAGGCCGCATCATATAGGTAAAACCTGCATCAATTCCGGCTGATAAAATACTCGCAAATAAGCCTAAAGCCAGTATTTTCCAAAACGGTTTAACATATTTAAACAATCGAGCGTACAGCACGCGTGCGCTACCATAAGTTGGTTTCATGATTTTAAAAATCCTACAACGAGATTAAATATAAATAATATTATTTAATATAAAAAAGATGATGTAGTGTAACTTTTTGGTGATGATAAATGAAGTTATTACTCGACACGCATCTTTTACTTTAGATTGCAAAATATCCGGGCCCATTTAAATCGTGTATTGAAATGTTGTGACAATGCCTCTACTCTAAAAAAACCTCATGGGGAATAACACCGCATGACAGAGCCCTACCATGAATCATCAGCTGGAGAGATATCATGAATCAATTAACTTTAAAAATTGCACGTTTTATTGCCATTACCGTTGTTTGTTTTTTTGCTGCGAACAGCGCCATGGCGGAGAGCTGTAACCCCTCCTCGGTAAAGACGGGTGGTTGCAACAGCTATACAAAAAAAGGGGAAGCGACGTGTAATAAACACTACATCGATAATTCATCAATACGCATCCGAGACCAGGTAAACTGCTACTGATCCACTGCTGGTAAAGGTAAATGCAAGACGAGAACAGACCAATGCACCTAACCCCAAACAAGCATATCCAGGTCATTTGATACCTATCCTGCCTCTTCGCCATTTTCACGCACGCTGAACAAAAAAACATTTAAAATAAGGGAGCCGTAATGCGTTTATCAACAAATCATTTTCAAAAAGCTCCCTGGTATTTGAAACCATTTTTCTGGAATCAAAAGCGCAAGTACGGCCAGCATTTAGAGCCTGCTAAAATTTGGGCGAGCGTTCCTGGACTTTTTCTTTCAGTTGCAAGTATATATGGCACGTTGGAGCGAAAAAACGCCCCGGTCAATCCAGTGATTCGCTCGCTGGTGAGCATTAGAGTATCGCAAATGAACGGGTGCTCTTTTTGCGTGGATTTAAATTCATTAACGATAATGGAGCGTATAAAAAATGCTGACAAAATAGATGCACTTCTGCATTGGCGAAATTCAGCGTTATTTTCACCCGATGAATCTGCAGCCCTTGATTATGCTGAGCAAATAACCGATAGCAAGCAGCAGGTGACAGACCCGTGTTTTGAAACATTAAAAGCGCATTTCGATGAATCAGCTATTGTCGAGCTTACTGCCTTGATTTCATTTCAGAATATGTCGAGTAAATTTAACAGCGCTTTAGGTATTGAGCCCCAGGGATTATGTAAGAAAAAATAACCACCTATTTTAAACATATCATTGCGTGTAATATTAAGCCATTCAAAAGCATGAGACTAAAAACCATTATGAATCATTACGAACAGAAAATCAGATGCCCTACCTGCAGTAAACAAAACACATGGAACCATGAGAATATTTTCAGGCCTTTTTGTTCTGACCGATGCAAGCTTATTGATTTGGGAGAGTGGGCAAGCGAAAATCGAAAAATATCTAATAATCCTGCTGACCAAGATGAGTTAAAATGATTTTCAACCAGGATAGGGGCTTCGCTCGGACTTCAGGCCTGTGTGTGGCGCATTGTTAATTTGTCGTTTTAAATCAAATGAACCTGACCCAGAATCTTACAGACGCTCCTAATCCACTTGATTCATTAATGACTTAACAGATATACCTTCATCAACCATAGGCCAATGCACCCCAATACCATTACCAATAAAGCGCCAATCTTGTCGCTCATGGTCTGCAGCATCACGTAATTTTGGAAACCACTCTAGAGGCGCCGAAATCTCTCGCCCATCGGCCAGCACAAACTGTAACGCATCTTTAGTAAAACTAATATCAACTATATGATCGTCAAACTTAATTGCTAAAGTGCTCATGCCATTTCTCCAAAAATAATGTTCTATTTTCAAACACTAATAACCTGAGCTTATTCAACTCATGACTTCTAAACCCATACGAATTAGCTAAACTGACGGGATTTAACCAAAATTTCATAAAACAAAAATCAAATGAACCTGAACCAAAACCCTTAATAGACATTATCTTATCTATAATCTATAATTAAAGCATATTAAAGAGATTATAGTATCTATAATGATGAATGCACCTCAGGACATACAACTTAATATTGCACATCGCGCTAAAGCAAGGCGACTCAGCCTTAACTTAAGCCAAAAAACATTATCTGAACGTTCTGGTGTGTCCTATGGGACTTTAAAAAAGTTCGAGCAGACGGGTCTGATATCTTTAAAATCACTATTAAGCCTTTCGGTTACATTAAATGCGCTCGATGATTTTGAAAACCTTTTTATCAACAAACAACAGTATCCCGAAACAATGGATGAACTATTAAAACAAAAAACGCGACAACGAGGTAGACAATGAAATTTAAACCTGTAAATCTCGTGCATGTTTATTACAAACCACAAAAAAAGAAAATTTTAGTCGGTCGACTGGCACTTAAATCACGTCAAATTTTCTTTGAATATGATCCTGATTTCTTAATATCAGGCTTAGCATTATCGCCTTTTCAATTGCCATTAAAACCTGGGCTCATTCCATCCACTGATACCGCGTTTGATGGCTTATTTGGTGTGTTCAATGACAGTCTTCCTGATGGTTGGGGACGTTTGTTGCTTGATCGCAAACTCATTAAGCATCAATTAAATCCTGGTTTACTCTCACCGCTCGATAGGCTTTGCTGTGTTGGCAGCCATGGCATGGGCGCATTAGTCTACGAGCCTGAAACTGAGCATGCCTCATCCATTTCGACTGTTGACTTGGACAATATTTCAGATGAAATCCAAGCCTTTCAAAACAATCATGATGACCGGTTTGTTGAAGATTTACTAACGCTTGGCGGTTCTTCTGCAGGTGCAAGGCCCAAAGTTTTACTTAACTAGAAGTTACGCATTGACAGCGACCTGAAATTTCGGGTTTAGATGCTGCTTGTT
>JAAHTH010002698.1_pt1 | contig 13132 bp, 5 predicted proteins | sample 6116091 | NCBI WGS metagenome assembly JAAHTH01 (sample SAMN13939990, study PRJNA603662) | sponge metagenome | isolation source: marine sponge | host: Mycale hentscheli | place: New Zealand | collected 2006
GGGTTCTCTCTGTTTGCAAGGGGGCTGGATCCTTCCCTGCCCATTCATCGCCAAACTGGCCAGCACCTGAACTTGCCTCCTCTTGTTCTTGTCCATTCCCCAAAAGGCGCTCGCCAAGATTCGCTAAAATTACCCCCATCATCAGAGTACCCATGCCAGAAAATTTAGCATTTTTAAAGCGAGCATTCCGCTTTTGGAGAAAATCTTGATGCCAAGGTTCAATATGGATAGTAGGATAAACAATAGGCGCTAAGGCTTGTGATGATGATTTTGAACCGGGGCTGGTGAGGGCCAGCACCGTTGATTCGCCTGAATTATTATAAGGCGCTAAAGACAATCCACCTTGACTCCAACAATTCCAAGGAACGCTTACTTCAGAGGAACCTGCACCATATGAAGGAACTAATGTCATAGCTCGCGCAGACCCATCACCTCTAACTAATCTGATGACATTTCCTGGCTCTTCCGCAGCAGCCCCAAATACTTGTATGGCATTTTTTTCAGCCGTAGGTAAATGCCTAGAAGGCACTCCATCGAAGACAAACCAACCAGAAGAGTCATCTTGTGAATCAGACTTCAGTGAAATACGCCAGTTAAATCCACTATTATCGCCAGGTCGTTCTTCAAGCAGGCTTCTCTCTTCACCCAAGGGGGATACGCTCTCCCCACTCCATCTACTGCCAGGCCCGTGTGCACCTGAAGTTACCACTTCGTTTCCTGATGCACCCCCCAAAAAAAGCTGCCTCATATTTTCCTCAAAGGACCCTACAGGCAAAATACCCATGGCAGAGAATATGGCATTTATAATACGAGCATCCAGATTTACTGACATCCCGTTATAAGAAATATGGTACGTACCGAATAAACCTTGAGGCTGAACCTCAATATGAGTCGTAGAGTGAACAACAACGGTCGAACCCGAGGTTTTTAATGATGTATCTAAGCCAGGGCTAGATAGAACCAGTGCGCTTGAATCGGGTAAATTATCGTTATAACCCAATGGAGAGGAGGCATCGAAATTTCCACGGTTCCCAAACGCGCTTGCTTCAAAAGCTTTGTTATATGGAAAACGTAGCCTCATAACTCGCGCAGGCTGACCGTCTCCCGGAACTAATCCAGCATTATTTCCTGGCTCTTCCGCAACAGCCCCAAATACTTCTGCATGTTCATCCGAAGGAAAGCCCCATTCTTGAGGATTATAACGAATAGGTAGTTGATTGGAAGGAGACGAAGCAGGGTCACCTAATGAATCCACATGCCAGTCACTCCCCCATTCTTCTGATGTTAAAGTTCGGCCATCTGATAACTGAAGCGGTAATGAAACAGACCAGTCAAGCCCACTCGTATTAGCATCCCCCCCTGCTACTGATGTTGAAATTTGGCTATCAGGCTGTTCGGCGTTACGGTCCGTTGTATCCTCATTATAGGTTCCTGCAGGGGGTACTGCCGTATCATCAAAATCAAAGAAATCAACTTCATTCGGCGATGTACTCACTTTGCTTGCCACAAAAGAGCCAGCTGTCATAAGCAATCCTGCAAAGCCAATGAGCAATTTTCGAGCGGAAGAAGGTTGATTTGCTTGCGTTACTCTTTCACTCGATGCAGCAACGCTCTCTGTAGAAACCTCTCTTTCTTTAGCTAATTTTGCCTCTTCCTGAGCTGCTAACAACTCGAGTGGCGCCCTTCCTTCCTCAACCAGTGAAGATGATGGAGGCTCCGTAGGAATCGCCACTGGTGTACTCTCTTCGATAGAAGGAGTGTCTAGTGGTAGAGTATTACCATCCCCTTCAACACTATCAGCAGAAAGGTCAGGTTCCAGATCATGACTAGTTGGAGATGATGCGCTCCAACCTCTTAATCTTTGAAATCTTTCTGCTAAATCATATGTAGAAGGCAAGTCAGGTCCAGTCGGTGTTTCTGATGATGACTGCCCACCTTCTTTTAAAGCATCGAATCTTCTTTGTAAGTCATCTGGATCAAGAGAAGGATTAGGTGGTGCAAAAGGCCCAGCTTGTAAATCCGAAATATAGAGAGGAGAAGGCGGTACTTCTGTTTTTTCAGAACCTTTCTCTTTGCTTTCCTCTTTACTGTCCTTTTCTTCTGTTGGTGTTGGCTTTTCAGCACCAATAGGAGCAACAAGTCTTCGTTCTGATGACCCTTCTTGAGTTTGTTGAGAGGTCTGAACGCTTTCGGGCGATGCATCTAAAGCTTTCAACCTACGCTGCATAGCCATTAGATCAGTGTCAACGCCTTCTGGTAGTGCCCAACTGAGTTCAATCTTTGCTTTTCTCAGTTTAACCTGATTATCATCAGTAGGAATGTCATCATATTCCTCTTGTGCTTTATTTAAAGCAGCCATATATTGGGTAATCTTCTGAACATCTTCTGCAGCCAACGCTTCTAGCCTGTCGTTTTCACCGAGCATATCTTTAAGCAACTCAGCAGCCCTATCAGGGTTAGACTCAGCTGCTTCAGAACCAGTAGGTAGTTCTGGAAAGTCGATCGCTGAAGCTGATTTTACTTCAACCTGACTAGCTTGGTGTGCACTCGAGGGGATACGCTTCCCTTCTTTTCGAGATGAAGGCGATTGAGGAAACTCCTCAACTTCGGCTCCCGAACCTAATCCGCTCCTCGTTACAACCTTCTGATGCTTTTCCTGATGCTTTTTCTTCGCATACTTTTCTCGCGCAATTTCTCTAGCTTCTCGAAGCTGTTCATCAACGCTTTGGGCTGGGACTCTTTCTTCAGATTCTCTTTCCCCGACACGCAGTGCTTCAGACGGATTAGAGTCTTGTTTTTCCTGTTTGCTCGCAGGTACAAACTTTTTCGCATTTGGATTGAGGGTTGATCTTGATTTAGGTGAAGCCGATTGAGCTTCGGAAGCTTGCTCTCTAGTGAATTCATCCTCGAATTCTTCAGCTCCGGAAGCTTGCTCTTCCGTTTTAGATTGAAGTGCAGCTGTTAGCACTGAAACTTGCTCAGTGAATGCTTGATGTGATTCTGCATGCTGTGATGCTGCTGCTTGCTGAGCTGCTTTGAGTGAAGTAACTTCATCGCTTAATTTTTTTCTTTCTACATCGCTAAGTGAAGCATTACTCTCAGCCGAAGCTAATTTCGCTTTAGCTTCTGATAAATCAGTAGTTACAGCTGAAAGCGCATCTGCGTGCACACCCTCTTGCTGCTGCAAACGCGTACGCACGTCTTTTAAAGCTTCCGACTGCCTTATCTCTGCTGCTGTTGCCTCACTTTCAAGTGTTTTTACTCTGCCCTCTAATGCCGTCTTCTGTTTCTCTGTCGTCGCTTCAGAAGCTTCGGCTGCTACTACGGCTGCCTTCACAACCTCTAATGCTTTCTGAGTCAATTTAACTGAACTTTTCGCTTCATCAACCTCTGCTTTCGCCTCACTCACTACTTTTTCAAGTGCCGCTTCATGCTCCGCCGCCTTCTTTATCGCTAATGCTTTAGACGCATCAAGTTCTTCTGATAATTCTTTGATTTTAGCGGCTTGCTCTTCGCTCTCTTGCGCTCCACTTTCTTTAGATGCATCTAACTTGGACGTAAGTGCTGTAAGACGGCTCATTAAGTCGCTCACATCTGACCTAGCCGCTTCAGCTTGCTGTCCTGCTGCTGTAACTTGAGCGTTAAGGGTCGCTTCCAGCTCACGCTGTGCTGCGTCTCGCGCTTCAAGTTCTAATTTATGCTCAGTCTCTGCTGCTTCAATCGATTTTGCTTGTGTTTGAACAGAGCTTTCTAACGCTGCTATTTTTGCTTCATCTAATGAAGAAGCACCTTTAAGAGCCACGAGTTCTTCCGCTGCTTTCGAGTGTGTAGCTTTAAGCAATGAGAGTTCCTCCGCTGATTGACTCAACGCTGCATTTGCTATCTGTTTTTCGCTTGCTGCTAACTCTGTTTGCTGTGCAAGTGACTGGCTTAACTCTGTATTTTTTAATGCCAAAGAGTCCTTCTCTTCTGCCAGTGAAGTGTTTAAGCGCTGCAGGTCCGCTTTCTCTGCTTCTGATTGAGTGCCTTTTTGTTCAAGCTCTGAAATCTGTGACTGTAAGCTACTGACAGCGTCTACTTGTGCTGCAGTTTGTTGCTCTAGCTCTTTCGTTTTAGAGTGAAGCTTCTCGTTCAGCTCAACATGTGCTGCACTCTTCTCTTGTTCTTCCTTAAGTTGCATTTCAAGCTGGCTCGACCTCTGCTCAAGCTCTGCAACTTTTAAAGCAAATCTACCGCAGTCCCCCTCAAGCGTTGTGTTCTTAAGCACAAGCTCCGCACAGCTACTCTTCATATCTTTAGTTTCTTTCTTTGCTTCAGCTAAATCAGCCTCTAAGCTTTTGGCTTTAGCTGTGGCCTCCTCTAGTTCAGAATGCATTTCATGCGCTTCTAGAACAGCTGTATTGACTCTATCTAGGTAAGGCTGCAACGTGCCAATAATTTTATCTTTGCTTTCTATTTCTGATTCAAATTTCTTTTCTGCTTTTTCAAGCTCGTCAAGTACTCCTGCCAAAGCCTCTGACTCTGCAGTCATTAATGAATTAATAACTTGATTAAGCTGCTCAAGGCCCATTGCCTCTAGATCATCTTCTCGATACTCATGCTTATCGCTCACACTATCATCAGGCGTCTCTTCCTCATCACGCCCTCTTATTGCACTCACAAAAGCCTGATTATTTCTCATGAATTTTTTAATAATTAACTTAAGCTTTGCTTTTTGTTCTTCTTCCTCTTTTCTTTGTGCTGCCACCGAAAAACCAATATCGATAAGCTTAGCATGCTGAGCTTGAAGGACAGCATAGTCGGCTTTATCTCTATTTAACTCATTCACCATACCTACAGCTTTTCTTAAGGTCGCTTTAAACTTTAATAATTCTGCATCTTTCTGTAATAATTCTGCATCTTTCTGCTTGGTTTCTTGCTTAAATTCAGCTCCTTTTGCACCAGCACGTCTTAACATGCTGCGTAATTTTGACCCGTCAGCAAGAGCTGTGTCTCTTTGGTCCTTCATAGCATCACTTCTTTTTTGCTCAGTCTCCAATGCCTCCGTAAGGATCCTTTGTAGCTCCAGAGCTTCTTCTAATTGAGTTTTAATAGGAATAGCTACTTCTTCCTCATCATCAGATTCAGAGTCAGATACAGGCTCATGTGACTGTTCAATGTGTTTAGAAAAATCTAACCGGTGAGCGGCTGCAACTCTTCCTAATCGCTCAAGCAAGCTTTCTTTGGGCTTTTCTTCTTCAACCTCAGCACCTAATTCTGGGGAATATGGTTCCTCTTCATCTACCTCATCATCTGTAAGTTCTTTTTGAATGTCATCATCCTGCTCATCTGGTATTGGCTCCGCTACAGGATCAGGGGAATTAAGAGAACTTCAATCATCTACTCCCTCTTCATCATCTAGCGCTTCAGTCTCTACATCTTCTTTGACCTCAACGGCTGCCTGATTGGGCTCCCCTACAGGAGGAACTAGTGGTGGCTTAGGGGCATCTGGGTTTGGCTCTGGTACTACAACCTCCGGAGCAACCTCTTCTTTTTTTAAAGCAGCAGGAGATGGAATGACTTCTTCTAGAGGCGGCTTAGGTGGGGGCTGGGTATCATCAGGCGCTTGGAGTTCTTCAGCTGCTTTTGATTGTTTGGCTGCTTTTGCTTCTTCCGCAGCTTCTGCAGCTTCTGCTTCTTTGCCTTCTGCTATCACTGTTTCAAGCAATTCTTTACGTGTCGCCGCATACCTATCATCTGAGTCCGCTGCAGAATCACTGTGAGGAGAAAATGCTTGTTCCATCGTCTCAAGGTTTAAATCTGTTACTTCTCGCGTCTCTACTTGGAGAGCAACCGCTTTCAGCTTATCATGACCTTCCAAAATTTTCCGCATAACATCAAGAGTTGCCCCCATCCCAAACTTACCCTGAATCGTCTGTACAGCGGAGCTGAATTTTTCTAATTCACTATCATCCATCTGACAAAGCTCAATTTTATACGAACCTCCAATTTTTTGTGCTGTTAAAGCTGAACTTCGGTCTTTTAAACCGCGGTCTAGTTCTTGCTTTATATTAGCTTTACCTTCATCAGACGAGGCATCACTAGTCAGCACCTCCTTTCTCTGCCGAGCTTTCACTTGGACATGACTCAATCCAATGAGGGAGAATTTTGTTTTATCAGAAAGAGGTTTGGATTTTCCATCAAATGTATTATCATATTGAAGCTCAATACCTGCTAGCTGTGCTCTAAGAGCTAGTCTCATTCCATCCTGTCCTTTATTAACCTGTTCCAATAAGGTAGCCCTACACGCAGCTATCGACTCTCCAGTAGCGGTATAAGAAACAATATCCTTTTGAAACGAAGCATCCCTTTTATCAAGACAAGCCTTAGCAAAACTATCTGGCGTTTTATCACCCGCTAAAGAAGCTATCGCAACTGTTTTTATATCGCCTAACGCACTAACTCTAGTCTTCATTAAAATATCAAGGGTTTTTTCTGAGAGCGCTTTTTCAGCAGTTTTCAAAAGTTTTCTCTTTTTATCTTCATGTTTTTTTAAATTCGCAGTTGCTTCTTTTGCTGCAGTTTCCTTAGATTTATTTTTCTCCTGTTCTAATTCCAAGCCCTTTTTTTCTTCCTTACACTTAGAAAGTTTAGCCTCAACCGCTTTTAACTTCGTTTTATAGACTTCAGCCTTTAGGCTCGCTTCCTTCCCCTTGAGCATTTTTTTTTCGTGCGTAATTACAGTTATGTCGTTAATAAGGATAAGTATAGCCTTTGTTTTATCGCATGCTTCCCACGCTGCTTTTGCCTCTTTTTCTCTCTGATTAAGAGCGGTTCCTTCCTGTTCAAGACCTTTTAATTTTTCACTATACTTATTTCTTTCAAGCTCAACAGCTGCAATTATCTCCTTCTCGACAGCAGACTGTGTCTTAGAATTAGAAGCTATTTCTTTTTTAGAGCCTTTAGGACCTGGCATATCATCACCCTCACCATAATCGACAATCGTCACAAGTGGCGAAATAAACAACATATAGTTTAGTATATGCCTATAGGTCGACTTAATCAAGATCTCTTTGTTTTAATATGGATCACCTTGGGCAAGTCAGGCGACTGGGGTCAGCGGATGAGGTCAAATCCTCTGGGCGGGAGGGGTCAAATCTGTTAATACTATGAAACTTTACCCTCGCCAGCTCAACGGGTCATTATGTGTTTTTTACCGCTCTATTTTGCCCGCCCTCTTACGGCCCAACACTCCGCCCAACCCCGACCAAAACAACCCGTTACTTCGAAATAGTCTTGACTTTACCGAAGTAACATATATATTTAGTCATATACATGCTTATCGGAGTGTTAACGTGAAACGTTTATACCAAGCCCTATTTTTAGAGCATTTTAAAGCGCATCGGCAAATGCTTTTTGTTATGGGACCTCGGCAATCAGGTAAAACAACTGTTGCTCAAAAAATGGTTGATGAACATGAATGTGGATTTTATTTTAACTGGGATAATATCAATGATAGGGAGCAAATTATTGCAGGGCCCAATGTCATTGCAGAGAGAACAAATTTAACATTACTTTCAACCCAAAAGCCATTGATTGTATTTGATGAAATACATAAATTTAAACATTGGAGAGACTTTCTTAAAGGTTTCTATGATAGTTACCCAAACCAATGTGATATCTTAGTCACAGGTAGCGCTCAACTAGATGTATTTAGTCGTGGCGGCGATAGCTTAATGGGCCGTTATTTCCCTTTTCATTTTCACCCTTTATCGATTGCAGAAATCACCCAAAGCGGCATCAATTCCCACTCTGAATACTGGAAAACACCAAAGCCTATCAAACAAAAGCAGTTTGACGCTTTTTGGCGGTTTGGCGGATATCCCGATCCTTATTTAAAGCAAAGCGAAACATTTAGTCGGCGCTGGATGAAGCTCCGAAAACAACAACTATTTTCTGAAGATATTCGCGACTTAACGCGTATTCAAGACATTGATAGGCTTGAAATTCTCGCTGAAAAATTAAAACAACAAGTCGGTTCTTTAACGTCATTTCAAAATTTAGCAACACAACTACGTGTGAGTGACAACACCATTAGAAATTGGATTGAAACACTCAAAGTGCTTTATTATTGCTTTGCAATCAAACCATGGTCCAAAAATGTCAGCCGCTCACTTTTAAAAGAACCTAAATATTATCTTTGGGATTGGTCTTTATGTCCTGATGATGGTACGAAAGCTGAAAACATGGTTGCTCTTCACCTATTAAAAGCAACCCATTTTTGGAATGACATAGGCCTTGGCGATTATGCACTTCATTTTATTCGCGATAAAGAAAAAAGAGAAGTAGATTTTATCATCACAAAAAATAACACGCCCTGGTTACTTGTAGAAGTAAAATTAAGCTTAAACAAGAGGCTTTCCTCCTCACTTCAACATTTTCATAAAAGCTTAAATCCAACATTTACATTTCAGGTTGTACTTCATATGGATTATGTTCAAAAAAGTTGCTTTGAAAGGCCTGGCATATCGATAGTCCCCTTAAGCACTTTTCTTTCGCAATTAATCTAGCGATGGGGGTCAAATCTGTTAATACTATGAAACTTTACCCTCCAGCAACACCAACGCATCATTGAGGATTTTTCTAATGCCATTATCTTTATCCACCTTTCCAGAAAACCCATGTATTGCTGAAGATGCACTACCGTAATGAGACAGTCCAAATGCCTCCGCTATATCAGCCAAACGGTAATCTGCATGTTTTCTGGCAATGTGCATCGCTCTTTTTCGTCCTACATTACTCTGTTGAGGCCCTCTTTGAACGCGTACTAAATCTTCCATGCTCGTTCCAACAACCGTTGAAACTGCATCAATAATTTCTTCGATCGTTGGGCGCCAATTAATACGCTGCTTTTTAGGTGTTTCTTTCGAGGGTTGTTGTGTTTTTAGTGAGTCAACAAAATCGCTTCCCCCTAAAATGGGGGCAAGGTTCGCCTTTCTGTAAAAATTCACAATTTCTTTTTTTAAATCCAATCCAAGCATGAACCGCTGATAATGCTTTGTTTTTTCTTGTCCCTGTGTCAGTTGCTCATATACCTCATGAAGCACCAGCCAGTTACGAGGCGCCCTCTTTCCAATATAAGCCAAATAACTAGACCACTCATAGTCTTCAAGTTGCTCAACCATTTTTGCAGATAATGGATTTAAATGGATATACTTTGTTAAGTGTAATAAATAAGCATCTGAATCAATCAAAATTGCTTTGTAACGCCCTCGAAACAAGGCGCCATCCGTATCATGCCTACGATTATACCTCTGCGTATAAACACCATTTAAATGCCTCATTGCACGACTTATATTCGCCTTCGGTGTTTTAATCAATAAGTGGTAGTGATTATCCATTAAGCAATACGCATGTATTTCTATGTCGTATTGATTGGATGCGTCACTTAACGTACCCAAAAAATTTTTTTTATCTTCCTCATCGAAAAATATATTTCCTCGGCTAGCGCCCCGGTTCATCACGTGATAATAAGCATTTTCAAATATTACTCTTTGAGGTCGTCCCATAGCAGATCATTTTCATCCATTACATTAAAATCAGAGGAGTGTATATATAGTTTCTTGGTATTAACAGACTTGACCCCTTTCGCTAAAAAAGCGTTAAAACATGCTCTGGGGGACGACCTATTACAGCTTTCCCTTTATAACTGACAATCGGGCGCTGCATTAATTTGGGCTCATTCACAATAGCATTTAAAATACTGCTCTCATCATCAAGCGATAAGCCAAGCGCTTTAAAACTCGGTTCATTGGTTCGCACAAAATCTTTCAATGCAAAATGTGCTCGCAGTGTCTTTAACGCCTCTAAGGTCAGTGGCTCCTTCAAATACTCAACAATCACAGGGACTAAGCCCTGTTTTTTTAAAATCTCCAAGGCTTGCCTTGATTTGGAGCATCGTGGATTATGATAAATCGTTAGGTCTGTCATCAATCGGTTTTCCCTTGAATTAATTTAAAATTAACAGATAAAACAACGCTCTCTCGGCAATGCAAGATCATCATGACACTCTCCTGCTACTTCTGCGCCTGCATGCCGCGTTAACTCAATTTCTGTTTGACTTTGAAATAGGCGCCACATACATTGATTCATGGGTGAAGGACCAGCCGCTAAAGTTGGTTCTAAGTAACGCATCACAGGATTTAAATCAAATCGAAGAGCTCTCGTTTCCATCGCCATGCTCATACTATTTTTCACCACCAAATCTGCATTGGCTCGGCTAGGTCTTACAAATTCAACATCCATGGGGCCAACCGTTGCTTCATACTGCTCTCTAACACTCGCTTCTGTTCTGCCTCGTACTTGCATGTCACGCTCCACACGCCGCTGAAGACATACTTTAGGCGTTGATTCGACGAATATTTTCACATCACATAAATCCGTAAGATTCGCTGCATCAGCCAACAGTAAAATCCCTTCCAAAACAATAACATTAACCCCTGCAGGATCAATACGTGTTGTTTCTGCTGTACGAGAGTGTGTGTCAAAGGCATAGTTTGGAGCATGAACCGCTCTGCCCGACTTTAACGCCTGAAGCTGTAATCTACACAGTGAAAATTCTATCGAATCGGGATGATCATAATTCACTTCGCATCTCTCACTAAACGAGAGATCGGGTCTATCTCGATAATATCTATCCGAAGAAATAACAATACAGCTTCCGGGATTATCTTGGTTCAATCGATGTGCTATTTCTTCAGCAACAGATGTTTTCCCAGCGCCGGAAGAACCAGCAACAGCAATCAAGGTGGGGGCAGTATTATTTTTCATGATAAAAGCACTCTGTAAAAAAATTTAAATTTTACACCGGCTTACCCATGTGTCAATCCATTATTTACTGCTCTATGGCCCCCGCCATGATTCAAAGACTAGCCCATTAAAATGAGAGGCTTTTTCCACGACCAGGGCCAGGTGAACCTGGATCATCCTCGTCCTCGTCATCATCGTCATTTGAATCAGTTCCAGACCTTGAAAAATCATCCTCTTCACCTGAATCTAAACCCAAGTCACTCAAGCTTCTGCTTTCGTCATCCTCATCCTCATCCTCATCCTCATCGGTCTCATCAAAATACCCCTCAGAAGGCTTTTGCGTAATGCTGTTCAACTGAGCAACCATTTGACCCAACTTATTTTGCGCTTTTAAACTATCGTTTTCATGAGCAAATTTATCCTGAAGCATTTGAGTCGCTTCTTTTATTAAAAGTTGTACTTTAGGACACTGATTGAAATGCGTCTCATGCTGAGAAAAATCAAGTGGCTTCCCGAATTGAATCACTTCAGCACCAAACTTCCGATCGTCAGGCATATTTTTTCCAATAAGCATCAATGCCGCACCAATACACTGGAGTTCATCTTCATCAGATCCTCTCAAGTAAAGTGGATTCTCTGATGATGGTGCTTCTTTTAAGCCTGAAACAAACTGAGTGACCATCGCCATCGCACTGAAAGCTCGTTCTTCAAAGTGCTCCTCTCCGTCCGGAAAATCTGTAAAGGTCATTGTAATCTGATCTGAACCTTTAGCATGTGTTGCTTTTTTACGTTCCTCAATAAACCGACCCAACGATTTGCCATCTCCAGCAGTAATCACATGCTCTCTAAAAAATCCTGGTTGAATCCTATTAACAAGCTGATAATTATAAACAGATCCTGTCAGAGAAACTGGCGTACGGCTAACAGAAATTTTACTTAAATAATCTGCTTTGCTATCAAGCGGATAATCGGTTGTTGATACAGTATAAGACTTTAATCGCATACTTTTATTATTAGCTATCGCCTCATCTACAGCCAGTATTATCCCTTTCTTAGCACCAGGACCGTGCAATTTCGCTTTTATGCTATCAAGCACTTTCCTATCCTCCGGTGGAGGACTCAGCATCGCGTGTTCCATTTCTCTTTTGTGCAAAGCGCTCAACTGCATCAACTGCATATCGCAGCTCCGATCTAATGCTTTTAAACCCTGCTTTAAACGCCCTGCATGCTCTTTAGCCGACGCTTCAAAGGCAGGATTTATCCATATTAAGCGACCAATATCTAATTGAGCTAAATCTCTATCTATTCTCCGCAATACCTTTAGCTCATTCGATACCGCACTCAGCATTGAATCATCATCACTCTCAGTAGAAGCCTCTGGTGATGTCTCTTCATCTGAAGAAGCAGATTTTCGTTTTTTCTTTCCTTTCGTCGGTGTTTTTTTACCAGCATCAGTCCCTTCATCACCGCTTGAACTAGAAAGAGGAGACACAGCTCTTCTTTTTGTTTTTTTCTTAGGCTTAGGTTTAGGCCTTCTGATTGGTGTTTGGCTTGATTCAGAATCAGTATCTTCCGCTTCAGAGCTACTGCTCAGGCTTGCAGTACGTCGTCGCTCCACGCTTAGATCCTGTAAATTAGGATCTTGTTGTGGTGGTACATTACCAGAAAACCGTGATCTAAGGTTTTCAAAAATCGCTCGAAGACCAAAAAGTACCCCAACAGTAAACACTCCAGACATAAAACCTTGTGAATCATTACCGTGACCGGAGTCATCGCTATCATCATGATGACCTCGACCTTCCTGTTCACCATCATGGTCTTCTCCGGAGTGATTACCTGCATTAGGACCATTATTTCGAGGGTTATCGTCTGCATCATGGCCTTCTTCACCATCACGAGCAACTGGTCTCCGAGCATCAGGATTTACTAGTGTTGGCTCGCGATTATCAACAAGTGTAACCGTAGGACCTTCTGTAATACCATCACCTTGACCGTCTACTACGCCACCATCGGGCTCACCACCGACATCGGTCGGATCATCACTAACAACATCGGTCTGGTTACCACCAGAATCGGTCGGGTTACCATCAACAACGGTCTGGTTACCACCAGCATCGGTCGGGTTACCACCAGCATCGGTCTGATTACCACCATTGGTCTGGTTACCACCATCAACGGTCTGGTTACCACCATCAACAACGGTCGGGTCACCACCACCATCGGTCTGGTTACCAGCACCCGTCTGATTACCAACAACATCGGTCTGGTTACCACCATCAACATCGGTCTGGTTACCACCATCAACATCGGTCTGGTTACCACCAACAACGGTCTGGTTACCACC
>JAAHTH010002701.1_pt1 | contig 13123 bp, 14 predicted proteins | sample 6116091 | NCBI WGS metagenome assembly JAAHTH01 (sample SAMN13939990, study PRJNA603662) | sponge metagenome | isolation source: marine sponge | host: Mycale hentscheli | place: New Zealand | collected 2006
TTGTTGTTTCCCGTGATGCTTAATTAAAGTTATCTAATGGAAATGTAAATCTTGATAAATTAATTATCAGTAAATCATTGCGTGGATTTTATAAAAATCCCGATAGTATCGCACATAAGGTACTTGCTGAAAGAATTGGTAAACGTGATGCTGGGAAAAAACCTAGTGTAGGTTCAAGAATTCCATATGTTTAAATTCAAACTAAAGGTAAAGTAAAATTACAGGGTGATAAGATTGAATCTCCTGATTATATTATTGAGAAAAAACTTAGACCAGATTATTGTTTCTACATTACAAATCAAATACAAAAACCCGTTACTCAAATATTTAGTTTGATTTTAGAACAAATACCAGAATTCTCAAAAAAGTTAAGACAATATAAATCAAAAGTAAGACAGTTAGAAAGAGAGTATCGTGATAACGAGAAAAAATGTATTGAAAAAATAGAAAAATTAAAAGGTGGTTATGTAAACAAGTTGATTTTCAATAAAATTGTAAAAAAAGGAAAAAATGATGTAACAAAAAATGCCATGAAAAATTTCTTCAAATAATAAAATAAATAAATAATATATATGTCATTACACGATAGGCTAAAATTTAATAGAAAAAAAAGAAATAAAATTACAGATAAAAATATAAATTTTTTATCTTTTAAAAAATGGCTGAAAGACGGTGGTGCAGAATTTCCAAATCTATATTTTAAAAAGTATTCTGATAATGAGAGAGGCGTTCATAGCAATAAAAATATAAAAAATGATACAGAAATTATGTATATTCCACATCATTTATTGATTACGGATGAATTAGATTGTAATTTGTCAAGAGATTTAGGTAATGATTTATTCTCTATGACCAACACAAATTTACTAAAAATAGCAATGTATATTTTAGAGACAATTGAAGATGATGATAATTTTTATCAACCATATTATAGCATTCTTCCTGATGACATAGGACATTTGCCTATATTTTGGGATGATTCTACACTAAAATTGCTAGAAAATAGTGATTTTCTAGAAGATATTGCCTCTAGAAAAAAAATGTTAACCAAAGAATATAATGAAATAGCTAGTAAATCAAAACTTTTTAAAAATACTATTAGTTTGAATGATTGGATGTGGGTCAGGTCTATAGTTGGTTCAAGAAATTTTTCTGTTAATGTTAATGGTATTCAGCATTCTGCTATGGTACCACTTGCAGATATGTTGAATCATATAAGACCTGCTGAAACGCTTTGGGGATATGACAATGCTAAAAGAGGTTTTACAATGACATCATTGACTGATATTAAACCACATGCACAGATAATGGATTCATATGGAAGAAAATCTAATAGAAAATATCTTCTTCATTATGGGTTTGTAATGGATAATAACATCGAAAAAAATAATATGTGTGATGATGATGTATGTATTGAATTTGATTTTCCTGGATATTCACCAACGGTAAATAATTATTTATTAAATCGTCATCAAAAACTGTATGTTACAAAAGATAACTTTATGGCAAAAATATTGCCATTAATGAGAAAACTAAATATGAATGATGAAGAACTAAAAAAATATGGTGAAAATGCATCATGCAATACTATTGTTTGCAAAAGAAATGAACTAGCAGCATTAGTTAGTATTTCAAATCTTATTCGAAATCGTCTTAAGAAATATCCAAAAACCTATTATGAAAATCTCTCTACGTTAAAAAAACTGAAAGGGTTCTCAAAGGAAAGAAATGCTGTGAATTTTGTAAAAAAGCAGAAAGAATTGCTATTATTAATTAAGTCTATGGCGGATACAATGATACCTTATGTAATAAATGACACAATACCAGAATCAAATCAAATACACTCTGATTACAAAATGTATTTAAATTATAATTAAAATTCAAGGTCATCATCACTATTAACATCTCTAGTTGTTGAGTCTGAACTGTTGTTATTATTATTATTGCTTCTATTTGCATTAATATTAACAGGTAAAAATCCTTCCAATACTAAAGAAGCTGTATTGCCAGATATATCTAGATTAATACTATCAATAGTATTTCTTCCACCACTGCTAAAATTATTAATTACATTGGAAAAAAAATTCTCAGCATTTTCATCAATATTAAATGTGCTACCTGATATATCTCTTAAAAATGTTGTTGTTGTATCATGTGTTAAAGGAACACTAGTATTTTGATTTGATTCTGGCGTTGTTGATGGTGTTGTTTCTGAAGAATTATTAGATGTGGTTTCAGTGTTAGTAGTAGATTCAGTTGTATTTGTAGCAGTATTAGTATTGCTTACTGGTGAAGAATGTTCTCTTATATCAAATCTACATAGAGGGCATCTGGTATTTGCATCAAACCATGTTGATAAACTGGACCTCCTGAATAAATGACCGCAATGTCTAATTCTCATAACTTCATCACCATTTCTAATTACTTCTCTATCAATTGGACATATACGTCTAGGAAGAGTATCATCTTCAGAATTAAATGTAAATGTTGTCGTAGCTCTTTCTATTTCTTCTGGTGTAGGATAAACTCTTACTGGTGATAAAATACTTAATAGTGTTTGCAAGAATGTATTTGATTCATTATTTGTAGATTGAGTACCTACTGTATTGGTTTGAGTATTTGCTCCTGTAGCACCAAAAGAAAATGGCCGACCGCGTGATGTGAAAAAACTATTTAAATTATCCACATTTTGGTTTGTATTGCGTCTGCTTCTTGTATTTTGTCTATTTCTTGTATTTTGTCTATGTCTCGTATTTCCAGAATTTCTATATGGCAATGAAGAATTACTAAATATGCTTGTATTTATAGGATTTCCATATCTTGTATTTCTAGGAGGTGGTGAACGTAGTGTACTATTCCAATTTCTATTAAATGTATTATCTCTATATCTAGGTGCAAATGGATTTATGTAACTATTTATCAATTGTCTTGATGCTAAATTTTGTCTATTTAATGTTTCTAATACATTAATAATTATATGATTTTGTTGTTCGATATTATTTAAATAATTTAATATAAATACACCTTCATATCCTGGACGATTATTCATATAAATTACTTATTGATAATTATTTAAACGATATAAACCTATTACATTTATAGTAAGTATAGATGTCAGCAACATTAAAGAAAAAGTATCAGGAATATGAAGATAAAGGCCAAACAGGTTTAGCTAATCTGGGAAATACTTGTTTTATGAATAGTGTTTTACAATGTTTATCACATACATATGAATTTAGCAGCTTTTTAAATGAAGAAAAGTGGAAGACAAGGCTACTAAAGAAAGAAGACTCATTGATTACTATGGAATGGGATAAGTTGCGCAGAATGATGTGGAGTGAAAACTGTATTATATCACCTGGTGGATTTTTAGATGCTGTACAAAAAGTTGCAAAAATAAAAAATAAAGATTTATTTACTGGTTATGCCCAAAATGATTTTTCGGAATTTTTAGTATTTATTATGGAATGTTTCCATAATTCAATAATGAGAGAAGTTGAAATGACAATAAAGGGTGACGTGTTAACAAATACTGATGAGCTGGCAACTAAATGTTATAATGTAATTAAAAATATGTATAAAAAGGAGTATTCAGAGATTTTTGAAATATTTTATGGCATTCATGTTTCTAAATTAGTAAGTGTTAGCGAAAGTTATAAAAATATTACACCTGAACCTTATTTTTTATTACAGTTATCTATTCCTAAAAGAAATGCAAATTTGTATGATTGTTTTAATTCTTATACTGCTGTAGAAAATTTAGATTGTGAGATAGAAATTAATGAAGAAACAGGTGAGAGAGAAAAGGCCAAAAGACAAATTTTGTTTTGGAGTTTTCCTAATGTACTTGTTATTTTACTAAAAAGATTTGGAAATAATATGAGAAAAAATAAAGACCGCATAGATTTTCCTTTAGAAAATTTAAATTTACAAAAATATGTTGTAGGTTATGATAAATCAAGTTATATATATGATTTATACGGAATTTGCAACCATAGTGGAAATGTTTTAGGAGGTCATTATTGGGCATATGTTAAAAATGCTAATAGTAAATGGTATAATTTTAATGATACAATGGTAAGAGAAATCAACCCATCACAATTGATAACAGCCAATGCTTATTGTTTATTTTACAGAAAAAAATATTAACTCATTTATATATATATAAATGAATGTTGATATATCTCCAAACAGTGGATTTACAGGGGCATATGATTCTGTAAATAATTATGCAGCAGGAAATCCTATTATCATACTTGTTTTGTTTATTGTTATGATGCTTTACTATATATTATTTAGCTCACTTTCTCCTGTAGGAGTTTCTCAAGGTTCTGTTGGACCTGCTATAGAAAGTCCTGGTGTTACACTTATTGAAATTACTATGTGGGGATTGTTTATATTTTTAATTATGATTAATGGTATACAATATTTTTATGGTTTAGATGTTAAAGCTGGAATTAGAAATTTATTTACGGCTGAACCAGAAATAGATTTAACTGTAACACCCGAAACAGAGGATATAGTACATTCTGATATCGTCCCTGAATTACCTACTGAAGAAGTTTATAATATTCCTGGAAATACTTACACTTACAATGATGCTAAAGCTGTATGTAAGGCATATGGTGGACGTTTAGCAAGATATGATGAAGTAGAAAGTTCTTACAACTCTGGTGGTGAATGGTGTAATTATGGATGGTCTGACAACCAGATGGCTTTATTTCCAACACAAAAGGATACATGGAGTAACTTGCAAAAAATTAAAGGTCATAAAAATGACTGTGGGAGACCCGGTGTAAATGGCGGCTTTATTGCTAATCCTAATGTGCGTTTCGGTATTAATTGTTTTGGACACAAACCTAAAATTACTAAAGAGGAACAAAAGCTTATGGACACGTCCAACCCTTACCCATTGACTCCTGAAGAAAGAGAAATGGAAGCTAAAGTTAAACATTACAAAAAATATTTGCCTGAAATTCTTGTTTCACCATTTAACTATACTACATGGAGCAAGGCCTAAATTAAGTATTTAATTATAAATATCTAAATACTTAATTTTTTCTTCGAGTTCTACGTTTTCCACCTTTAAACTTATTTTTTCTCGTAGTTCTTTTATTTGATTTTGATTCACCTTCTTCTGAAATTTTTAATAGTTCTGTTTCTAATTTTTCAGTTAGCATTTTTGGCTCTGAGTGTACATATGAATTAAATATTTTATTTTGCCTTTCCCTATAATCTTTATTGCGAACTGCTATATTTAATAATGCTAATCCAGATGGTACAACTAAATTATTTTGACTTTTGCGTCCTGGTATATTTCCACCACCCCGAATTGCGGGCATATTCTCATGTGGCATTAAACAATTTAAATCAAATCCTAATGTTTTTATATTTCTGTCTGCATCTCTATATACTACAAAATCATCCGGGTTAAGTTTGGAAGACATTATATATATTTTATTGGTATTTTTTTATATGTTTTTATATTCCTTAGTATTCCAGTCAAACTGTCTCGTTGGGTTTTCTTGTTTCTGTGTTTCATCATTTGCTACTAACTTTTTTACATTACCATTATCGTACACTTCTTCAATATATTTATCTATTCCGCGTGCTAGTTCTGGACATTCGTGAAATGTCTTTACATCCACCTTCATATTTATATTATTAAAAATCAAGACAGCTAAAGAACTTCCACCATCAATATTTCTATCTAGTGCTAATACTCCTGGAAAATACCTTTCTGCTAAATCATAAAGCTGATTATATAAATTTATGATAGCTTCTCTAGGTTTATAATCAAAATCTAAAAAATGCTGGTCTACAATATAATTCCTCGTTCTAGGATAAGTCAAAAAATCTTCTTCTGTTAATTCTTTAACATAATTTTCAAAAGATATTTCTTCTTCATACACATGTTCCGCATTCAGTGTTGGCTTTCTTTTTACACAAGGCATTTATTTCGATAAATTATATATAAATGATGCTATTTCATCTTTAAATTGCTTTTCATTAGTAATATCGTATTTATAATATTTTATCAAATCCTTTACATCGCTAATAAACCAATTTACAAATTCCATATTTCTTTCTCCGTCATCATTACATGTATGTAACCACTCTTGAAATCGTTCTTCGCGATTTTTTCTTCTTGTTTCTGCTAAACTTTCAAATAATTTTCTATGTCTTTAATCTATTGGTTCATCCGATGTTACCTTTATTATTTTTACTTTCTTTTTTTCCCCCCCTTTTTATCCTTATTTTTTTTTCCTTTTTTTGTTTTGTTTGTTTTATTAGTTGTCTTTTTACTAAATATTTAAGTTAATTATATTAACGTTTTATTTCAGATTTTATATTTGTTACACGTTGTGATTTGATATATTTAACGATTGCTTTTGCCTTTTCCTCTGATGCCAAACAATCTACCAAACATTCTTCTATAAATTTATAAGTCAAGGGTGACGATGATTTACTATTATTGAATTTTAATTTTCCATCTGTAATTTGTATAACAGCATTACTTAAACTATTATCCTCAGCGTAACTAATGATATGTTCCGTAAGCGTAGTTCTCTCCTGTCGCAATAACTTTAATTTCTCCGAATAATTTTTAATCTGATTATCTTTTGACACCCATTGCTTAATACTTTCTTCAAATTCCATTTTAATATATGATATAAAGTTATTTTTATATCATATTTCCTAAAATATCACGTTGATACTTAACGGCGACGTTTCTGGCTCTTGCCACGCTTCTTTTTCTGCAAGTGCTTCTGTGCCTTGAAGAGCAAGAAAGGAACAAGGGCGGTCTTAAGAGCGGCCAAAGCACCACTTCCTCCGCGTTTAGAACGCTTCTTGTGTGATTTACGTGCACGCTTCTTGTGTGACTTCTTGTGTGACTTCTTGTGTGACTTCGAGTGTTTCTTGTGAGATTTTTTCATAGATTTGCGACGACGGCGTTTTCCGCCAGTTTGTTGGTGGTGTGAATTAGAACAAGCCATTATATACTATGTAAAGAAATTTATATTTGCTTAAGTATGCTAAATTTACTACGCAACAAAATAATAAATATTCCTAAAATTAACAAAAATGAAATAAATACAAAAATTATTGAAATAAAAATATATGGATAAATTTCATTCAATAACATCTGTATTACAGGCTGCATTAAATCTACGAATTCTTTTTTTACTTCTTCACGTTTAAATATTTTTAAACACTGCTGTAATATTGTTTCTTTTATATCTTCCATTACTAATTTGGTTATATTTTTTTTATCGTTTTTTTGCGTATGATTTTCTCATTTTATTCCTGATTATTATTTAATGAGTAATATTGTTGATAATACGCTAAATTTTACATTTGAAAATTTGTCTTTAGGAAATACTCAAGATATGCTAGGTTTTGTATAGTTTTCTAAATTACATTATGAAAATGATTCTTTTCTAGTACAAACTCCTAGCAGTTTTACTAAAAAAGGTATTTGTCGAACAGGCAAAAAAATTTATTGTGATTTGAAATTCAATCATAATGATAAAAAAAATTCGGATTTTATTGATTGGCTTTCAAAAGTTGAAGATACTGTTAGAGATTTGATTTATGATAATCGTGATGAATGGTTTCATGAGCCACCAACTAAAGAAGATATTGAATATATATGGAATAGTAGTATACGAAACTGGAAAAAAACAAATACACTTGTAAGAACTTATATTCAAAAACCTAAGCATAATAAACAATTTACTATTTCTATTTATGATGAAAATGAAGATGTAAAAACTTTAGATGATATTACCGAAGATAGTAAAATGATTACTATTGTACAAATTTTAGGCGTAAAATGGACATCTCAGAGTGCACAACTAGATATTTGTTTAAGACAAGTTATGTTAATTGAAAATAAACCTATATTTGAACAATGTTTAATACGCAATACATCACAAACAGTGCAATCAGAATCAGATAATTTAGTAAATACAACAGATGAAGTTGTTGTTGATACAATCGATATTTCAGAGAATAATAAAAAAGAGAATATCGAAAATGACATCGTACAATCAAATAATATTTTTTCGGAAACTTCGTCAAAAACAGATTTAAGTGTAAAAGATACCGATGTCATAGAAACTGATGCTACAGATAAAACTCCTTCAAATATATCTGAATCTCTCCATACAGAAAATTCAATACAATTGTGCATCGAAGATAAAGATGATGATGATAAAAATAGTGTTGTAGATAATGATATTGTAGATTTGTCTTCTAATATTGTGAATACAGATAAAAAAGATTTAGTGAAAAATAGCGAAAAAAACGAGAAAGAAACATCATCCAATGAAAATGTTGAAAAATCTACCGAAAATGTAATTAGTAATAGTAATGAACCAGAATCGACAAGAAACATGTCAGATAATTTAGAAAAAAATGATACCTCAGATTCTAATGAAATTACTATAGACCTAGAACCTTTAGAGAAAAGCACAGAATTACATGAAGTTAATATTGATTTTAATGATACAAAAGATTCAATATCTCTTAAAAATCCAAATGAAGTTTATATTGAAATATACAGAGAAGCAAAAAATAAGGCTAGAAGTGCCAAAAGATTAGCTATTCAGGCATATTTAGAAGCAAAAAGAATAAAATCTGTATATCTGCTTGACCAACTAGATTCTGATTCTGAAAGCGATGATGAGTATTTTTTTTCTGAAAATGAATAACTGTTTAGCAAAACTACTTATATAAAATAGTATTTCTAAAAAATTATTTTATATGCTAAATTTATATAATGAACGTAACTAAAATGTTGAAAAGGTTAAAAGCTAATCACTTAGCTATGGGACTTGCTGTTCTTGCAATTGCATATGTTCTTTATAATTATTCTTCCAGTAAATCAAATGTTGTTTCAGCCATGTCTAACGCTGGCCATCAAGTTTCACAACAAGGATGTGGTAGTCAAAATTTTCAACCAGCACATGCTGACGGACACAACAGTGGTCCAGCTTCAGCACAAGGCACTGGAACTAGTGGTATGAAAGGCCTTCCTGCTTCTTGCTCTAGTAAACAAACTGTTGACCCTAAGGAGCTTTTGCCAAAGGATAATAACAGTGAGTTCTCAAAAATGAACCCAATGGGCAGTGGTGATTTGATGAATGCCAACTTGTTGAAAGCTGGACATCACATCGGTATTAACACCGTTGGACAGAGTTTGAGAAATGCTAACCTTCAGCTTCGTAGTGAACCTGCTAACCCACAAATGAAAATTGGTCCATGGAACAATACCACTATCAGTCCTGATAGCAGACGTCCTATGGAAATTGGCTGCATGTAAATTAATTTAATAATCATATCAATATATATATGAGTATTAAATATATCAATGATAGTATTTTTAGTTATTTAATGATTATTTTTGTTATTGCTATAAGTCTAAAAATATATTTTGAGTCGGATGCATTCAATCTTAAGTGTATTGTCTCTGATATTGATGGCAATAGTTATTGTGTAAGAGAACGTGCCAAATTAGAATTGGCAGCGGATTTACTAGCTACTGTTACTAAAAAACTAAAGCAACTTGTTGCACATATGGGTGAAAAATATCCTACTAGAAATAATGTTAAAAGACTCGTTGAAGGTTTTAATCCAAAAAAAATAAATGAGACTTTACCCACTAGTAAATATACAGCTTACTCTGAAAATAAAGGAAAAAAACTAGCATTCTGTACTACTACTACTAAACAAGGTGATAAACTTATTGATGAAAACACACTCACATTTGTTGGTATTCATGAAATTAGTCATATTATGACTAAATCTATTGGTCATACAGACGAGTTTTGGGAAAATTTTAAATTTATGTTGAAAAATGCTGTTAAATTAGGAATTTATAATCCTATTGATTATAAAACTAAACCTAAAAATTATTGCGGAATGCAAATTACAGATAATCCTTATTTTGATATGTAATTTTAATATTATATTTTTTCATAATATTTGAATTCTAATCCTACATTTTTGCAAGTATCTCGTTGTGATACTAGTAGTTTAAACGTATCCGGAATTTCTGGAAAAAATACGTCACATTCATAATCTTTATCCAACTCAGTTACAAATATTGATGATACAATATCCCTCTTCATAAATTCTTTATAAACTTCAGCACCTCCTATTACCCAATTTTCATGATAACCGTCTGTCAAACAATTATTTATTACATCATCTATGTCTTTTGCATGTGTCGTGTCCCAACGTAAACCTGAAAATTTGCCATTACGAGATAATATAATTTTATCTCTTTTAGGCAAAGGTTCGTGTATGTTTGACCCTAATATGCTATACCATGTATTTCTACCCATTATAACACAATTATTTCCTCCACCGTATGTAATATTTTTAAAAAATCTCATATCTTTTGGATGATGCCACGGCATAGCATTAGCCAAACCTATTCCTCTATTTTTTGTCATTGCTACTATCATTTTAAACATATTATATAATAAATATTATATAATTTATTTATATACATATGGCAAATATTATTGATGTCTATGAATTAGATAGTTCCAATAATACAAAACAAATATATAGATTCGGCAGTACAAATCGTGCTGATATGGGTAAATCACATGATAATATTACACATGTTGATGATACCATTCACCATGATGATTCTATTTCTACTGTTAAATTTAAAATATTTAATGCATTAGGAAGAACTACATCAGTTGAAGAAATGTATTTATTTTTTCAGAAATCACAGAAAATCAATCCCAGACAATTATACACAAATATTACTCAAGATGATGATTACTCTTTAGATTCTATCCCTCTCTGTTCTTCTTTTAAAAATATTAATAGAGAGATTTTATGTGATTATAGTGATACTTATGAATACGATTTTATACTCGATAACATTGACTCATCTGCTGTTTACACTGATGTTCACATACCCATTGGTGTTAAATGTGTTATCAAAAAAAAATATCCATTTATTGTTAATCCTTTCTTATGTGATATCGTTGATAGAAAAATAGAACGTGAAGATAGTAATATAATTCAAACTACTAATTCCAATCTCATTTTCCAATACGATTCTAATATTACAAAAATTTATTTATGCAAAGCCATAGATGTTTTTACTAGAGAAAGTGATGTTCCTACTAATTATATGTGTAAAATCTACTTTCCTTTACTTTTTCGTGAAGATATAGTATCCATCGAAACGCTTAATGAAAAAAAATCTGAAATTATTGTAAAAAACGTTCAACAAATTCAAAATAGTAATTTTGATATTTATAATAGCAAGATTGACTTATTTTACAATATGTTTTATACTAAAAAAAATGATTTGGAATATCTTTCTAGTGGGATTACTAGTATTGATTTTACAATACATCCGTTAAATAGTGATATATTTCCCATTGAAATACTTTTTAAACTGATTCAATCAACCGAATTACTACCATTTATCAAATTTAATCCAGGAAACAAAAGAGAAAATATATACAGATTATTCACTGGTGATAATATTTCTGATATGGGAAAAAAAATACCAATATTATATACACAATTTGGAAACAAAAAAAATAAAATAAAACAATTAACAAAAGAATTAGCTACCAAAAAACGTGTTGCATTCTACATAAATACCCCTGATAGTTCAAGTAAATATGAACTTATATGTGAATTTTCTGATAAAGGAGATATTTATATATCTATTGATTTTAACTCACCAGTTAGTATTGATTTTATTGAAGAACTCGTAAGAAATTCAATTAATGAACCAATACTTGAAAAAATTTCAGATTTTTTGGCACAGAGTGGATATAATTATATCAAATTCGACACACTTTCTGACTCAAATATTGAAATTACTAATATGCGCTATATTTCTGCTATTGAAAATAATAAAAAAATAAATCTTGATAAAATAATTTCATGTGTTGGTAGTATTTTTACAGTATCAAATGGCAAAATCTCAAAAAATGATGATGTTATTGCTATGACTTACAAAAGAGTTTCTAACTATAAAAAAATGGATGCCATACAAACATTCATTTCTAACAGTTTTAGAGTTGGTCACAATACTTCTGATGTTATTAGAGACATATCTCTCCAGTTTGATAAATCAAAACAAGAATCATCAGCTCTTGTTGCCTCATGGATTTCTGAAGCACAAATTCTTACCGATGCTTTTGAAAATAAAAAAATATTCAAAAATTCACCAGGTCTTCCTATTTTTATATCAAGCTCAAAAATATTAGATAATGGTGTTTACAAACAAGCTTCTATTGTAAAGGTTGAAAATATTAATAAGCTTGATTACATAAAATTTATTTCTATTTATATTGATTCATTGATGAGATTAGTAATCGATAAAAAATCTACAACTGTTAAAGTGAAAGATATCAATAAATTATGTAATCGTAAACAAGTAAATGATGAAATAGAAATGCCTACTGTTCTTGCTGATGTAGAAGCATCTCTAGTTGATAAAATAGAAAAAAGTACTGATACTCCTATAGAAGCATATGTTGGTAATAATAATGATGATGATATTGATGATTTATTTGGTATGGTTGATGATGATGATGATGTTGATTTTGATGATGTTGAATTTGGAAATGATTTGGTTATAGGTGATAATTTAAATTCACTTGCTATTATCCCCGATGATGATGATAAAGAGAAATCCAAATCTAAATCTAAATCGAAATCGGTAAAGGTAAATAAACCTGAACTTGAAGCTGCTAATAATTCTAGCGATAGTGATGCAAAATCTAACACATCAAGTGAAAGTGATATGGGTGTTGATTGGACTGGTTATTCTGTTTCTGGAACTAAAAATATCTTTATGAGACGATTAGTCGAATATGATAAAGAATTATTCTTAAGCAGACCTCAAGGTAAGTTTCATGCTTACACTAGAACATGTCCAGCACAGTATAAAAAACAACCGGTCGTATTAAATGATAGAGATAAAAATTATATTGATAAACAAGATGAAAAGTTCGGTATAAAATCTTATGATGAACATATTACTTATGGTTCAGGTGTAAAGAAAAATCATTACATATGTCCTAGATTTTGGTGTTTGCAAGATAAAAATGGAAAACAGCGTAGTATT
>JAAHTH010002704.1_pt1 | contig 13116 bp, 11 predicted proteins | sample 6116091 | NCBI WGS metagenome assembly JAAHTH01 (sample SAMN13939990, study PRJNA603662) | sponge metagenome | isolation source: marine sponge | host: Mycale hentscheli | place: New Zealand | collected 2006
ATATTCTGTAGAACGAAAATCGATACTGTGCAACCCCTGATCTGAATTGATCACCCCAACCAGTGTTACTTTGGGAAAGTCATGGCCCTTGGTAATCAGTTGGGTGCCGATAATAATATCTACCTGATGGTGTGCAATCTTTTCCAGTTCTTCTTCCAGTTTGCGCTGGGTTGTAACCTCGTCCCGATCCAGTCGGGAAATGCGCGCTTCAGGGAAGCGACTCCTGAGACTTTCCTCAATCCTTTGGGTGCCGAAGCCAGCGAAGAATAGTATCGATTGGCACTTTGGGCAGGTTTTTTCGCTGGGTTTACGACTATTACAATGATGACAACGGAACTTGTGAGTGGTTTGGTGATAAATGAGGTGTGAATCACAACGAGAGCATAGCGCTTGCCAGCCACACTGTCCGCATTGAATGACCGGAGCAAACCCCCGGCGGTTGATGTAGAGGATGGACTGTTCCTGTCGTTGGATACGATCCCTTACGGCTTCAAACAAGGAAAGGGAGACCCCATCGTGCATGGGCTGGGTTTTGAGATCTACCATATCAGTAACAGGTAGGGAGGATTGACCCGCTCTGTGAGTTAGAACCAGAGACTGATATCGGTGATTTTCCTGGTTGTAGATCGACTCCATTGAAGGTGTAGCCGAACCGAGTACGATTGGGATATTCTCGATACTTGCCCTTTTGATGGCGACATCCCTGGCGTGGTAGCGAAATCCATCTTGCTGTTTGTAGGAAATATCATGTTCTTCATCAATAATAATCAAGCCCGGATTCTTTAGTGGGGTAAAAACAGCGGATCGTGTTCCAAGAACAACAGACGTTTCGCCTTGGTTTGCTCTCCACCATGTTGTATAGCGCTCTTGATCGGTTAGACTGGAATGAACAGCGCAGACCCGGTTTCCCAATCGGGCCATGAACCGATTTATCAATTGGGGGGTGAGTGAGATCTCAGGGACCAGAACAAGTACCTGAAGACCTTTTTCGATCATGTATTCCGCAGCATTCAGATATACCTCTGTTTTTCCACTGCCAGTAATTCCGTTTAATAAAAAAGGGGCGAATTGACCCTGGCTGTCGATGATTTTTTTTGTGGCAGATCGTTGTTCTGGGGTTAGGACTACTCTGTCATCGCTTTTTCCCCCGGGTTGGGTCCAGAAGGAAGGTTTTTGCCGAATTTCAATCAGTTGTTTTTCAATGAGCCTTTTGAAAACAGGTTGAGACCCTGGAAGAGATTGCAAGATCTCGCTCTGGGACACCCAGCAACCGTTGTCCAATGAATTGTGCTCTACTCCAGCAACCAACCCGGTAGTTAGAGCAAAACCCATAAGGAGCTCCCAGGCCTCTCTCTGTTTTGGGGAGCGACTGAGTTTTGAGTTTATCTGCTCGTCGCTCAGGTTTGGCATGATGCGATAGTGAGGCTCTACGGTTGGGTCGGTATATGAATCCTGGGTTCGCAGTTTTGCTGGTAATGCTGCTGAAAAAGCTTCACCAATAGGACAGTGGTAGTACTGCGCTGACCAACGGACGAGCTCGAACATTGAGTTCGAAAAAACAGATCTTTCGTCCAAATGACAGAGCACAGGTTTTAGCTTTTGCACTGGAATAGTCGTTGGATTCGAAGAGACCAATATGCCCATAAGTTTTCGCTTGCCAAAGGAAACAAGTATCCGGCTTCCAATGGTTATTACGTCATTGGTTGTATAGTCAAAACATCGCCGCAACGGCACGGGCACCGCTATTTGCACAACAACGGGATCGTGGTTTTTAGCGACGGTATTTGTTTTAGCCATTAATGCTTCTTGCGTTTTACAATGATTTTCATGTGATACGCGGATTTTTTACTCACAGATTCTGTGGATAACTTTGTGTATAACCTGGGAAATCGGGCCATTTTACGGGCTATAGAGGGGTTTCTGAGAAGGTTGCCTAAAAAATAGACAATTTCATAAAATGATTTAAAAACAATAAGTTAAAGCGTTTTTTTAAAATGTCAAGCCAGGCATCGGCAGTAACCTGGATTAAATGTGTTAACTATTGAACGATTGTGAATAACTTATGGCATCAAACAAGGTTCAGAAAGGAATTCGGCAAAAAATATTGAGTTTTATATCAAGGAGTTAGGTGTGACTGTTACTGTGAAAATCGAGTTACTGAGAATAAATCATTAGATTCAGTCTGTTCTTTGCCACATCAGAAAAAGAAGGCTGATTATTTAAAAGCCCGGTGGTCAATCAATAATGTCGTTAACAAAGTTAAATTTTCCTGTCCTGTATTCCTTGAAATAGCGGGCTAAAGTGAGACTAATCACCTTAAAAGCCATGTTCTCCCAGGGAATTTCATCCTGGGTAAATAGTTTGACTTCAAGGCTTTCTTCTCCTATTCCAAAATCGTCGGATGAGCGGATATCCGCACGGAACATAACGTATATCTGATTGATTCGCGGTAGACTGTAAATCGCATACAAAGAAGGGTTGACTGGTTTCGCACATGCCTCTTCCCAGGTTTCCCTGATCGCGCCCTGCTCAAGAGTTTCCGAATTTTCCATAAAACCTGCGGGAAGTGTCCAATATCCTCGTCTTGGTTCAATAGCTCGTTTACAAAGAAGCACTTTATCCTTCCAGACAGGAATGCATCCAGCGACAACCTTGGGGTTTTGGTAGTGAATGGTCCCACACTGATTACATACATGCCGTGGCCGATTATCCCCTTGTGGAATAGCAACAGCGACTGTGGAGCCACAGGAACTGCAAAACTTGATCTGGTCGGATAGATTCATACTGTTAATGATGCAATGATCAATCGTGCCTTATTCCCTTGCTAATTGCTGGTCTCAGGAATCATTTATTTTATCCCCTGCATTTCGGTTCATACTGTGAATAATAACCAGACAGGATGAAAGGATTCCTTTTTCGTCTGGTTTCCTGAGAAAAAGATCAACAATAAGAAAATGATTGCTGACTAAATAGCCAACAGTTGAAATCTTTTCCCTAACCTCCCGAAGTGTATCCGATTTCAGTTCTTCTCGCTGGTTCCGTTAAATCCCGTTTACAATAATGTTAATCCACAGGGCATGCGCAGACCAAATGCGTCAAAACTATTGGATCTATAGGAACTCCGGTTTGTGAGAGAATAAGAAAAATCTTAAATAACAGAAGCAATATGGCCTACTTTATAACGGGTATAAGCAGCGGACTTGGATTGTCACTTTCCAATCAAATTATGGGTTCCGGTCAGCATGTCTATGGCGTGAGTCGTCGCGGACATCCCCAAGAGCCAAAATCTCCTTATCTGCATGAAAGTAAGCTTGATCTGCTTGACCTGAACTCAATACCTGGTACTCTGGCTGAGCTTTTAAAAGAGCCCACAACGATTGACGTTGCCATTCTGAATGCTGGAATTCTTGGTGATATCTCCCGTATGAGTGATACCAGTGTTGCGCAGTTGGAACGTATCATGACGGTTAATGTCTGGGCAAACAAGATTATCATGGATTGGTTTTTGCAAAACCCGGTGCAAGTTGATCAACTGATTCTGATCTCCTCCGGTGCCGCCGTTAACGGAGGAAAGGGTTGGAGCGGCTATTCTTTATCCAAAGCGGCACTTAACATGCTTGCCCAGCTTTATGCCCATGAGCTTTCTGCGACCCATGTTATTTCCTTGGCGCCGGGTCTCGTAGATACGGCGATGCAGGAGTTCATTAGCAATCCTGGCAATATCGATACGAATGAATTCCCTTCTTTCCAGCAGTTAAGAGACGCCAGGCAGGGTGGATCCATGCCCACGGCCCCGGAAGCGGCCGCACGGATTATCTCAATTCTGCCTGAGTTGAAAAAATTTGATAGTGGATCGTTTATCGATATTCGAGACTTGCTATGATTTGTCCTGACTTATCCTCAATCTCAAAGATGTACTAGGAAGACCCCGGGACGGCAAGCACAATACCGAAAAATACCATGGCGCCGAACCAGTTGTTGTTCAGGAAGGCCTTAAAACAACCCTCTTTGGATCGATTCCTGCATAAGTACTGTTGATACAGAGCGAAAACGCAGGCTAGCGCAAGTCCCAGGTAATAATGCCAGCTGAAACCCTTTTGCCAACCAAGCCAGGCCATCAACAAAAGGGTCGTTAGTTGTAATAGACCAACAATGGTGATGTCCCATTTACCAAACAGAATAGCAGTAGACTTAACCCCTATCCGAAGGTCATCGTCCCGATCAACCATGGCATATTGGGTGTCATAGGCGACGATCCAGCAAAAGTTAGCTGCAAAAACCAGCCAGGCCTCATGGGGAAGAGACTGGGTGACCGCGGTATAGGACATGGGTATTCCCCATGAAAATGCGATACCTAAAACCATTTGGGGAAGATGGGAGACCCGTTTAACGAAGGGATATAAGGCGGCAATAAACACCCCAAAAAAAGAGAGCTTTATAGTCAGATCATTGAGTAATAAGACGAGTAGAAAAGCCAATAACAACAATACCCCAAACAGAAGAAACGCTTCCTTGATGGATACCTCTCCCGTGACAAGGGGGCGCATGTGGGTACGCTCCACATGGCGATCGAAGTTTCTGTCTGCATAGTCATTGATCACACAACCCGCGGCTCGCATAAGAAACGTCCCGATAATAAAAATCACTATGATGTCAGGCTCCGGGCGACTATTGGCAGCTAACCATAGTGCCCATAGTGTTGGCCAAAGTAACAGGAATGCACCGATGGGTTTATCCATCCGTATTAACTGGAGGTAGGCGTGATATTTGTTCATTTGACTGTCTGGATAATGAGACTCGATCGAAATAGGTTCAAACGTGAAGTCAAAGATCAACTCAAAAACAGATGCTTCGATTTGTTGGTTAAGGGATACATCAAACGTTAGCGTATTGTTCTTTGTTTTTAATCCATCGATCGATGATCGGATCGATGGATTCAGGATAGGTTGCGATCAATATTCTTGCGATTTTTTCGATTGTAGGAAGCAGGTGTTTATCTCTGCTGAGATCTGCTACCTGCATCTGTTGAAGTCCGGTTTGTCGGGTGCCAAGGAGTTCGCCTGGGCCTCGTTGTTCCAGGTCCTGTTGGGCGATTTTAAAACCATCGTTAGTGTCTCGCATAATGGAAAGTCTTTCTTTGGCTAGTTTCCCCAAAGGTGGTTGGTACATTAGAACGCAGCTTGCCTTCTCTGCACCCCGGCCGACCCTCCCTCTTAGTTGATGAAGCTGGGCGAGCCCTAGCCTCTCCGCATTCTCGATTATCATTAAATTAGCATTGGGTACATCCACCCCGACCTCGATTACGGTGGTCGCTACCAGTACATCTAAATCACCTTGGCTAAAAGCCGACATAATCCGTTCTTTTTCCCGGGTTTTAAGTCGACCATGAATAAGCTCAATCCGTAATGAAGGGAGTTGAGTTCGTAATTCCTTGCAGGTCTCAGTCGCCGCCTGGGCCTGTAATTTATCCGACTCATCAATGAGCGGGCAAACCCAGTAGACTTGTTGCCCACCTTCGCAAATGCGGCGAATTCGTAAGGCAACTTCACCGCGGCGAGTGTTGGGTAAAACGATGGTCTTTACTGGTTTTCTCCCAGGAGGAAGCTCGTCGATACTGGACACATCAAGATCAGCGTAGAAAATCATTGCCAGTGATCGAGGAATGGGGGTAGCACTCATAATGAGTTGATGGGGAACAAGGTGTGTATGGTTTTGTTCTTCGTTAGCGCTGTTAGTATGGCTGGTTTTGTTTCTTAGGGCCATACGCTGATCGACACCAAATCGGTGTTGTTCATCCACAATGATTAACCCCAATCGATGGAATACAACATCTGATTGAAACAGGGCGTGGGTACCAATGGTAATATTCGCTCCGCCAGATGCGATATTTTTGATGGCCTCCCTTCGCTCTACAGCACCAAGCTTGCCAGTTAACCATTGGACGGTTACTCCCAATGGCTCAAGCCACCGGGTAAACGTTAGTCGATGTTGTTCCGCCAATAGCTCGGTAGGCGCCATCAGGGCAACCTGGTATCCGTTATCAATGGCCAATAGCGCGGCAGCAGAAGCAACCACGGTTTTTCCTGAACCCACATCCCCCTGAACCAGCCGCAAGCCTGGGCTGGATCCGGAGATGTCGTCAAAAATTTCCCGGATAACCCGTTTTTGAGCATTAGTAAGACTAAAACCGAGGTTCTTTATTAACTTCGCCCAGGAGTGGCTATCTCTAAAAAACGCAGGTGCAATGGCTACTTCCCTTCGATGTCTCAGTTGGGACAGGGCGAGATGATGGGAAAGTAATTCCTCTAATGCCAGTCGTTGTTGGGCCGGGTGAATGCCTTCGATCAGGGCGGTAGTATCCGAATCCGGTGAGGGCTTATGCGTATTGATAATGGCATCGGTCAGCGGTATCAGATTGAATTGCTGCTGTATCTCCCGGGGTAGCAACTCTTCAATATGCGGTAGTTCCGAGACCAATGCCTGGTCTACCAATTTTCTAATCAGAGTAGGGCCGATACCTTCGGTGGTCGAATAAACCGCAGTCAGTGATGATTCGACATTAGGATTTGGTTCCGATGGGAAAACCCGATATTCAGGGTGGACCATTTCAAAACAATGACTACCTCTTCTTGTCTCGCCAAAACACTGTATCCATGAACCTCGGGTTAGCGCACGTTGTTGGCTTTGATTGAAGTGAAAAAATCGAAGTATCAGTTTTCCTGTGTTGTCGCTGACACTCACCAGCAATGATCGACGCCGACCATAACGAATGTCCGCGGCCTCGATTTGTCCCAGGATGACGCAATCGCCACTATGGGACAAACTACCAATGGGGGTAATCCTGGTTCGGTCCTGATACCGGTATGGTAGGTGGAATAGCAGATCTACCGGTTTTCGAATGCCCAGTTTCTCAAGCTTTACCGCGAGCTGGGGACCAACGCCAGCGAGTTTCTGTAATGGGTGTTTTGAAATGGTAGTGACAGGGGTAGGAATTATTGATTTAACACCAAAATAGCTTCGACTTCTACCTGAACTCCTTTGGGAAGTGATGCCACACCCACGGCTGCTCTTGCTGGATAGGGTTCGTCAAAGTAACGCATCATAACGTCATTAACCGTGGCGAAATTCCCAAGGTCAGTCATTGAGATGTTAACTTTAACCGCGTCTGACAACTCCCCACCGGAAGCCTTAGCCACTGCCTCAAGGTTCTTAAACACCTGTTCGGCTGATGCTTCGAAAGATGAATCAACGACTTCCATGGTTGCTGGATCCAGTGGAATCTGGCCCGAGATATAGACGGTGTTGCCAGCTCTGATTGCCTGTGAATAAGGGCCGATGGCGCCGGGTGCGTTTTTTGTGCTGATGACTTCTCTGTTTGACATGTCTTTGTTTTGTAAAAGCAATTAGTGAAAGGAGAATTTAAACACAATTTGAGAACAAAATTGTGCGTAAAAGAGGGAATTGGTTATGGCTGTCCTGTTCGATCAGCGCTGTTCAATCAGCGAACCCGATGGAGGTTCTGGTTCTGGCTCTGGCTCTGGCTCTGTATGAATTAGGATTTGCGGAATCGACAACCTTGTTTTCCGTTATCGTTTCAGATAGCGTTATTTGATGGACCAATACACCATAACAGTAATACTGGTAATGATAACGTTCCTGATTGCTGGAACCGTGAAAGGTATTGCAGGATTGGGTTTGCCGTCAGTAAGTCTGGCGCTATTGACTGTGACAATCGACCTTACCTCAGCCATGGTGTTGTTGGTGATACCCTCTCTTATTACCAACTTATGGCAGGCCATCACTGGAGGGAATTTTCGATTGATTCTGTGGAGAATCTGGCCCTTTTTAACTGTGGCCGCAATGACTATCTGGATCGGAGTTTCCCTTATTTCCGGGGTTAACGTTCACTGGCTGTCCGCATTACTTGGCTTGCTGCTAATGGTTTACGCCCTGGGGGGACTGACTGGATTTCAATTGGTCCTCACTGCCAATACCCAGCGATGGGTTGGTCCTCTGTTTGGTGCGATCAATGGAATGGTGACCGGGCTAACGGGTTCCTTCGTGGTTCCAGGAGTAATGTATTTGCAGGCCATGGGTTTCTCCAGGGATGAGTTGGTGCAGGCGATGGGGATGCTGTTTTTCGTATCTACCGTGGTACTTGGCATTGCATTGACGGGCAATGATCTGTTTTCGGAGCAATTAGGATTACTCTCCCTGTTTGCGGTCATACCGGTTTGTGTGGGTATGCTGTTGGGTAGGAAAATAAGGCACAGCTTGTCGGAGACAGCTTTCAGGCGTGTATTTTTTATTCTTCTTTTCGCGCTGGGGTTTTATGTCTTTGCGGAATCTCTTTTAACCCTTTTTAATCATTTAGTCCCATGAACGAGTTTAATAAGTGGTTCAGTGTTACCCGGATCGATGAACATATTTCACTCATTCATGAAAATCACATTGCTAGCTGGATGCGCTGTAACATTTGGCACATCAGGGGGCGTCATCGTGACCTGCTGATTGACTCCGGGATGGGGCTAGTGCCACTAAAACCTTTTGTTTCCAGGTTTAGTGATCAGTCGGTTACGGCGATTTCCAGCCATGGACATTTCGATCACATGGGAGGTGCCCATGAATTTGAGCATCACTGGGGACATCCTGGGGACTCGAATATCTATGCTAATCCCACTGGGTGCAATACGTTGGCAGACGATTTCGTGAGCGCTGAAGTCATCAAAACAGATCCATTTGATGGATTTGATATTGCTGAATATCGGGTCAAGCCGGCACCCTTAACCGGGTATTTGGATGATGGTGATATCATTGATTTGGGAGATCGAATCCTGCATGTTTTACATTTACCGGGCCATTCGCCAGGATCTATTGCCCTTTATGATCCCGCAGAAAAGACGCTATTTAGTGGCGACATTATCCATGATGGTGGGTTAATTGATGATGCCTATCACTCCTCTACTGAAATCTATGAGGAGTCGTTGAGACGTTTGCGAGAATTGCCTGTTTCGGTGGTTCATGGCGGACATGAGGGCTCATTTGGTCAAAGCCGAATGATTGAATTGATCGATTTATTTCTTGCTGGTGGGCAGCGATTGGGTTGGACGAAATAAATTGAGTCTGTCAGTTAATCTGTGTTGCTGATTTATCGATTACTTCTCCGAATATTGACGACACTTTTTACTCTAATTTAACTACCGAAGATTCTCTGTGCCTGGTTTTGTTGCGTCCATTTTTACATTGTTTGGCTAAATAAAATCTCCATGGGATTCATCTGCATATCCTGAACTGTATGTCCCAAATCAATATCTTGAGCCAATATCTCAAGCCAACATCTCGAAATAGCCCCTATTGGAGCGAGTGTCCTGGCTCATTCCCTTCTTGGCTCATTACTAGCCCATTAAGTGGTCCACTACATGAACGCCTCTTGGAAATTGGGTCAAACATTCCACTGCTGTATCGGTTACAGCCACGGTTTCGCTGATCTCCATGCCCCAATCATCGAGCCACATCCCAAGCATCACATGAAGAACCATATTTTTTTCCAGCACGGTTTTTTCGTCTGCCCTCAAACTGACGGTGTGTTCTCCCCAATCCGGTGAATAACCGACACCAATGCTATAACCAATTCTGCTGTCTTTAACCAGGCCATATTTGTCCAGCACAGTTTGCCATGCCCGGTGAACGTCACCGGCTAGAACCCCAGGTTTTATGACATCAAGCACTGCATCCAGACCCTCACAAACTGCATCAGCGGTTTCAAACACTTTTTTCGGTCCCGCACCCAACTGAACAGTTCTGGCGAGTCCCGCATTGTATCTTTTGCGGGTTCCCCCCAGTTCAAGGGCAACGGTCTGACCATCAACGAAGGTTTCGTCGGTCCACATCGGGTGGGCGGTGGTAGCTGCTTTCCCGGCGAGGATGAGAGGGGACAAAGCAGTCAGATCACCACCAAACTGGTCATTGCCCTGGATCTGTGCTGCGACGATTTTAGACATGAGGTCACATTGTCGAACTCCTGGAGCGATATTTTCATAAGCCACTGCCATCGCGCCTTCTACTAATCGGGAAGCTTGACGCATCACTTCGATCTCCGCATCACTTTTGATGACCCGAGACCAGTTCACCAACAGGTCCGCGTCTATCCACTGGGCTTCGTTAAGCCCTTTTTGCAAACAGCCCAAAGACCTGGGAGAAAAAAAGTAAGTGTCACTTTCATAGCCAATTCGTTTTCCATTCAGATTCAGGTCCCGCAAGAATCCTGCGATGACTTCCGAAGGATGAACCCCCTCTCGTTGCACATAATCTTCACCATAGGGCATCACACAATGTGCTTCCAGGTAGGTGGTCAATGCCACCGCACCTGCATCCATTTTTCTTCCCATCCAGATTGGTTCCTGGTCATGCTGCACAAGCATGATCTGCGGGACATAAAATGACCACGCATCAAATCCGGTTAACCAGTTCATGTTAGCTGGATCGCCAATTACCAGCGCATCGAGATTATTTTTTGCCATGCCCGTTCTCACAGTCTGGAGTCGGGTCTGGTATTCGTCGCGGCTAAATGGGGGCATTGTTTTTTCTTTTTGGGTTTAAATGAGCTGTGCAACGATAATGTTTACCCGAACAGCAGATCAAAGAGGCCGTCCGGAACCAATTCTTACAGAGTTAATTCTTATAGGGCTAATAAGGCTATGTTGTCATTCAAACTACTGGTTAGCTCTTAGGCAAAGGGTTGCAACGCCTGTCGAAGATCGTTAATTAGATCATCCACGTTTTCAATTCCTGCGGAATAGCGGATGAGGCTTTCGGGAATCCCCAGGGCCGCTCTTTCCTCTGCAGTACATTCAACATGACTGGTAGTGGCGGGTGGTCCAATGGTGGTTTCAACTGCACCGAGGTTGGCAGCGGCATGGGCGTATTGAAGTCGTGGTACGAAACGGCGAACCGCATCGAAACTGTTCTCCTTAAGCATGAAACTCAGCATGCCACCAAAGCCTTCCATTTGCTGTTTTGCAATTTGGTGACCGTCATGGGACGGGAGTCCTGGATAAAAAACCTGCTCAACCGCGGCATGGTTTTCAAGGTATTGTGCAACCTGCATGGCATTTCGATTCTGCTGTTGTATTCGCAGTTCCAGCGTCTTCATTCCTCTGAGTAACAAATAGGCCGCCATGGGATGCAGGGTTGCGCCGTTGATTTCCCGATAGTGATAAATTTTGTCGATCAGGTTCTGCGGGCCACAGATAACTCCACCGAGAGCATCGGCATGCCCACCCAGAAATTTGGTAGCGCTATGCAGAACCAGGTCTGCGCCCAATTCCAGCGGATGCTGGTTAATGGGGGTTGCGAAGGTATTGTCAACAACCACGATGGCATCGACGTGTTTTCCTGCTTTGGACAAACGTTCAATGTCCACTACTTTGGTGGTTGGGTTGGTTGGGCTTTCAAGGTAAAGTAAATCGCAACCCCTGGCAATTTCCGCCTCAATTTGTTCGTGGTCACCCGTTTCACATAACATCACGTCGATATTAAACTTTGGCAAAAACTCCGCGAATAGCACATTTGTTCCACCATAGGTGTCCTTGACAGAAACCACTCGTTGACCCGGTGAAAGCAAAGCAAAAAGAGTACTGCTGATAATGCCCATGCCCGTGGATGCGCTGGTGACTCCTTCCGCATTTTCCAGCTGTCGAACCTTCTGCTCGAATGCATGAACGGTGGGATTGGTATTACGACCATAAATATGACCGGGCTTTTTACCAAGCGCAACCTGTTGCCACTCATCCACATCCTTATAGCCGAATCCCACACTATGAACCACCGGAACCTGAGTCGCTCCCTGCATCAACGAAGATGACTCACCTGCCCATATACACTGGGTCCCTTTCGAAATTTTCTGATCTGACATGGGTAATATTTTTTATGATCTGTTTAGTAATGGTTCCTGGTGGGTGAAGATAGAGGTATAGCCGCCTGACCAGTCCGGTGGTAGCGGCATATCTAACTCCTCGTGGTGCGCGTATGCGGGTTGTTTTCCCCGAACCAGCGCGCCATAGTGAGAGCTGGGGTAAGGCGCGGAAGTATAGGGTATTGCATCTGCTGAGCTATAGATGATTACCAGCATGGGTCGACTCTGTTTACCTGTATTTGGCGCAGACCCGTGAATGGTGCGGCTATGATGAACGGAAAGGGTGCCCGCCTGGCCAGTGATTGGGATGGCGTCCGAGACCCCGGCTGTTATTAGATCTTTTTCACAAATGGACCCCGTCCACACGGAATCTTTATCATAATGATGATAAATGGGACCTCGATGGCTTTGGGGAATGACCTGAAGAGAGCCCTGTTCTGTTTTAACCTCGTCCAGTGCAAGCAGGAACTGGCAAGTATTGGTATTGGTGTGAGGATAAAACGCGATGTCCTGATGCCATTTAACCCCAGCGCCGCGTTGGCCCATTTAAAGTTGATAAATGCGTCTCTAAAGCGAACGTTAGGTCCCAAAATATCCCTGGCGATGTCCGTTACCACCGAGTTCGCACAAAACTCCCAGCAGCGGCTGTCGATGTCGTCCACATAGGCAACCCGTCTTAATCGTGGGTCTGATGCACAGTGTCCTTCCTCAAGATCAAATTGCTGATTCGAAGCCGTTATATCACGACTTAAGCCAATGGAGGTGTGCATTGTTTGTCGCAGAACGTCCAGTTGCACTGCCTTGATAAGGTCGGGGAATGCCAGATAGCCTTGCTCGAAAAAGAACTCTCGCTGCGTCTGTGTCAACACCGTTGACGGTGTCGATAAAATGTCCTCGGTTCTCATGTCGCTGTCTCCAGAGTCCTGAGATTAAGCCTGTTGTTCCAGAAAAACGGGCTACCTCGAAAAGCGGGTGGGCTAAAAGACGGACTCTAGCAAAAACTGCCGTCTGCGAGAAGGATAATCTGTCTCCCTGGGTTTTGTGTTTCTTCAATGCTGCCGTTAAAAGAACTGCCTGATTGAGCTCCATCGAGCGGCTCTTTTTACACCGATCTGAATTATGCTATCCTGGCATTTCAAACTAACGGTTAAGTAGTCCGTCCTGAAAAAAGGCGCGATGTCGTTAGCGATCATGCGTCATTT
>JAAHTH010002706.1_pt1 | contig 13110 bp, 9 predicted proteins | sample 6116091 | NCBI WGS metagenome assembly JAAHTH01 (sample SAMN13939990, study PRJNA603662) | sponge metagenome | isolation source: marine sponge | host: Mycale hentscheli | place: New Zealand | collected 2006
CTTTAGGGAATCCTGCTTTAATAAATGTACTTACCTCTGTGTCAAATCTTCCTTGGTTACCTTGTCTGTTTGCTCCTGAATCTCCGAAGTCTTTATTAAGAGGCTTACTGTTACCATCAGCATCTTTAACAAATCCTCCTGCATTTAGTGCTTTTTTAGGGTCATCAAGACCTGTAATCTCATTACCTAGTATTGCCCAATCTTCATCACTAATGTCCTCAGTGAAATCAATTCTTCTATTTTTCACAGGGTCAGTATATACAAACTCTATAGACAATCCATCAGTTGATGGGTTAACACCAATCAATCCTGCCGCTTTACCTTCCGCAGTACCAATTAAAGATTCAAAAGAAGCAACTCTTTCATCAGCCGTTTGACCTTTAATAGAGTTCCAAGTTCTTTGAATATTTTCTTTAGCTTCATCCTCTCTCTCATCATCTCTAACATCTTTAGGTGCATATGTAGGAGCATTGTAATCCTTAGGTGCTGCTTTATATTCTTCTGTTTTATCTAATTGCATACGAAGCTGAACTTTCATTGCCTCTTCTGCTTTAGCTTGTTGCTCATCGGTAAGTTCTGCCTCAAGCTTACCGTTGTTGTTTTTCATTAATACTTTCATAGGGTCCTTCGCAGCTTCCTTAGGGTCCATTGTTGGAGTATACCCATCACCTTGCAAGAAATCTACAAGCACTGATGCTGCAGAATTATCTCCAATACCTAATTGACTCTTAACAAAACTGTCCTCTGCTTTTTCATACATAGACATAACCTTTACATCTTCAGGTTTGATACCTGCCTTTTTAGCAATTACTGCAATTTGTGCATCAGTTAGGTCTGCTAATGAACCAAAGCCTTCTCTCCTTGTAATGTCTGTAACCTCGGTTACTAAACCATTGGCTCTATATCCACCCATTTTTCGTTGAACTTCTTTATCTACACCTAATGTTTTGGCATATTCATCAACTGTACCTATTACATCAAACTTGGTGTAAGTTCCTTTAATTCTGTTCTCTAAGTTTTGAACAGTCATTAAATTATTTTCGTCAGGTATTCTTGGACCATTTGGATTGTTTGGGTCCTCAATCATTTTAGCCATAGACATAATCCCTGTATTGGGATTAATTATAAGCTTACTGTCTTCGAAATTTCCAAAGCCTTCGACTAATCCCATAGACCAATTCTGTATTTCTGAAGCTTGTTCTCCAACAGGAAGATTGGAGTTATTCATAGCCATTTTTCTTTTGTACTCAGCATTATAATTTTCAAACAAACTAAAAGCTTGGTCAGTTCCGTCAACTAAATTTTGTCTAGTAATGGTATATTTTCTTGGGTCTAGTTGTCCTGACTTTAAAAGAGTTTCATTCATAAGCATAACCTCCTGTAAATCAGCACCGGCATTTAAAGCAAATTCATTTAATAAAGTATTTTCTCCTAGAGGTATATTGTTTAATACCTTTTGCATTTCACGAGTAGCTGCATCAATTGCACCTTTTTTCTCCTCACGAATTCTGTTTTCTTCTTTAAGAGTGTTGGTTAAATTAGAACCTACTTCTGCCCAATTTATATTATCCTCTGCTTTTCTTTCAACGTATTTATATGCTGTTGCCATAGTGTATTTTAATTATTCTTCGGAAGGTAATCAAAGAAATCTAAAGTGCTTTGCCCGGTCATATACTCGTTATAAGCACCTGTATAGGCTTTGTTACCAAATAAACTACCTTCATTTCCAACCGCTCTTTTAAACTGCCTTAAATCTCTATTGCTCATAGCGTTAAAATCAATCTTGCTTATATCTTGACCTGTGTACTTTTGTTGTCCCTTGTTAAAAAAAGTATTTTTGTCAGGACCCTTTACCGTTTGACCGTCAAATTGTCCGGCTGCTTGAGCACCCGCAAGTCCTGCTTTTTGTGCTGCTTGGTTTTGTTTGTATAAAGGAACCATAGACACCGCTTGACCTACAGTAGAGACCGCACCCTGTATCCCTTGGTTTCTTGCTGCTTGAGCCGCTCTTTGAGCATCTGCTGCTTTTTGTTGGTTACCCGCAACTTCTTCTAAATCTAAAGCCACATCTAAATCTCTAAGTCTTGAATCTTCTTCTACAATAGCGGCTTCAATGTTAGTTAATTCATCTCCCATTGCTGCACGAGTTTGTGCTTGACCTTGTTGTTGAGCAGCTAGAACTCTTCCTGCGGTAGCTGCACCACCTCTATCGCTTTCTACTCCCGCTTCTAAAGCTTGAGCACCTGCTGATAAATTAGCTTCCCTTTCTAGTTCGTAACCTTCTTTTTTAATGGACATTTGTTCTGCAAAGTTAACTTCTAGTTTTCCTCTTGCTGCTTCCATTGCAGCATCAGCTTCTGCTTCCGCTCTTGCTTGAAGCTTTTTTTGCTGACCTGCTTGAGCAAACGACAAACCTGTTGAGATGGCTCCTATCGCTAATCCTGCTATTGCTGCTGACATAATTTCTTTTTTTGTTTTATTACATATTCAGGCAACTCGTTAAAGTCTTCGGTAAATAATTCCTTTTCAGCTTCCTCTACCGTCTTGGCATCTGTTCTATATGTACAGACCCATACGCAATCTTCGTGCATATATGCGACTCTTTGTGTGCCTATTTCTGTTTGCACCACCATAGGTGCTTTAATTCTTTTTACTTCTGCCTTGTCTGTTAATATTGACATCTCACCACTTAAAAAAAATGATGGATGATTCACCTTATGTATAAAGCTTAAAACCAACATCCCCTTTGGCATAAATATTTCTCTAGTATAAATACCATCTTTTATATGGTGTTTTAATGGCATAGCCTCCTGCATCTCCGGGGTATGATGCTTTACAGTTTCTTCAATAGAAAGCAATTGTCCCTTGAATTCGTTTATTTTTTCCCATAATACACCTCTGTTTTGACTTATAGTTTCCAAAACAGATTCAGGATTAGACTGCACTATTTGAACTTCATCCATATTGTAGCAAAGATACTAATTTTAAGGGAATGATTTCATTACTTCAGACTCAACCGAAAATAACTCTATTTTACTTGTATTATTATTTGTTAATGTAAACACACCATAATGCCCTAAAATACCGTGAGATTCTGCAACAGAATTTTTAATATATAATATATATTCAGTTGTTGATGGTGCGGGTTGTGCTCCGCCTACAGTATTGTCTACTACTATATTGTTTATTCCCGCAGGAAGATTTACATTTATAGAAGTAACACTACCTAAAAGTTGTGGGTTTGGGGAACCAAAGTAAACCATATCACCTACAGAAATAATGTTTCCTAAATAAACCCCTGTCGTAAAAGAAACAGTGGTTTCGGTGCCTGATACAGTTATGTCTTGAGAAGACCCAATTCCATTTAATGAACGTAAAGCATATTGATTAATATTTGCAGGTGCGTTGGATGATTGTCCTGAGTTTCTAACAAATGCATAATACGCTCCCTCCTTTAACTCAAACCAATCGGCATCAATAAAACCTGTGTCTTGTTGGTCGCTTGTTAAAACTGCTGACCAACTATCGTCTCCCTCTAAATTTAGAGTTTTGAATAGTTTGTTTTCTAAAGGTTGTTGATTAAATACAGATTGTAATTTACTAGGGTAGTTTATTCCATAATACTGATTCCTTGTTTCATTAGTGTTATGACGATAAAGGTTTCCATTTTTAAATGTATAGAAGTAACTATTCATACCCATCATATAGTCAGGTTGGTATGAATAAAACGATGGGAATCCTTGAACTCCCGGGTCGTATGTTATAGTATAAGTACAATTATTTTGTAAAGCCATATTTTATTTTTTTAAGGACAAACCGGGCAGTGAACAGTGTCGTCACAAGCGTAAGCAACACCGGATTGAATTACTGAATCAAAAGTAGCACTATTTATTAAAGCTACTACTGTTGCACATTTCTCTCCCCCTGTACCTTGAGCACCTTCTTTAAACTGAACTACATCACCTAAACCAAATCCTCCGTAAGTAGAATTTGATGCCATATATAAATCTCCGTCACAACATTCTTGTAATCTATATCCATTAGGGACACAAGTTCCTGTATTAATTACAACACCATTTTGAATTTGAATCCAAGGATGTGGGTCGCCTACTAAGTTTATAAATCCATCTGAAGCAGGTGTAACACCATTTTCATCAATAAATATCATATCATATAATGCAGGGTTTGTTGCAGTTCCATTTATTGGAACGTGATAATAAGTTTGAGAAGGATTTATATTACATAGTAAATCCCCTGTTGTAGTACTTCCTTGAAAGCTAGTAAGTGCAGTAGGACACTGTACTCCTATAGTCCATCCCGTTGAACCACAAGGTCCATAAACCTGTACCTGCATAATAGTTGGAGAAGGAGTTGGTTTTGGTATTACCATAATACAATTACCCGGAGCATTAGTTGTTAATTGATTACCTGTAGAAGTAACAGTAATAGTTTGTTGGTTTCCTGTAGGAACAAATGCACTACCTATATATTCACTTTCATTTAAAGTATAAGTACCTTCTATTGCTCCCGGAGTACCGCCATTACAATTTGTTTGACTACCAATTCTACCAACAAAAGTTGGAACAGTTAAATCAGGAACCCCCGCATTATTTGCTTGTAATACACCTTCACTTGCTGAAACTAATTTATTATAGCTTGAACTATTATATGTTACTGTGATACCATCAGGTATACTAGCAGGATTAAATGTTACGATTGCTGCTCCTGTATCAGTGCTTGTTCCTCCTAAGTCAATATCAACAATAAAAACACCTTGGTTTCCTGATGCAGATATAGTTCCGTCACAAGGTTGAGCACAAGTACCACAAGCTTGACCGGGCAGTAAAACACAACCCGACAATTCTCTACTAATAACCCCATCAGAATAAAACCCATCTGCTGCACAAATAGTTAAACCTGCATCTTGAAATATAGATGTTGAGTTTGTTAGTGTTGTTCCGTCTAAGTAATATGTTGTTGGCATAATTTATATTTATATTTTAACAAGAACCATTTGTTCCTATTGCGTTTAATCCCGGATTTACCGTTCCTGTTTGTGCACATATTGTTTCTTGGTCATATCCTCCTACACCACCTATTGCTCCACCTGCTGAAGTTCCATCACACGCAGTGTATGAAAAGCTTTGTGCTTGAGGTGAAGATGTAGATAAAGTATAAGATGTACAACTAACTCCACTTGGGTCAGGAATATTACAATGCGTTGTGTCACCACAAACATATGATACACCGGTCCCGTAAAGCGTAGCATCAGGAGTTAAAAGAGATAATGCTAAAATCTCACCACATCTTATTGTGCCTCCCGGAGTAGTTTGATATTGAACTACATCTCCATCACTATAATAATCATTAGGGTCTTCAACAGTTCTTAAATCTCCTGTGACACAATCTGCTAATCCCCATTTTGTAACTGAAGGTTGAGTCCCCTCACAATTACAACAAGCTTCTGTTGGACTTGCACCATAGCATAAATCTAAAGCAGTACTTGTTCTGAAGTCCCAAATTAAATATAAATATTCACCTGTATTGGGCATTGTAAAGTCTGCATAATATGCAGTATTACCATTTGCCGGTGGATTTATTGGGGTAGCTTGATTTGAAGCGGATAATAAAGCAATTATATCTGCTGAATTATTATTATATACAGTATCAGTTCTTAAGTATTTAAAGTCATCTTGATTAGGGTTAAACACATAGTCATCTGAACCTATACTGTTAGAAAACATAGAAACAATAGAACCATCTGTTGGTATAACACCACCTCCTTGAGGACCTGTTATGTCTTGAAATAAAGATACAATTGGGTATGTACCGTTTATCATTGTAACCTCTTCAGATTGAAGCGGAGAAATAAATACACCATCAACCCAACGATATTCATCGTGAATACTTAAACCTGTGTCGGCTGAACTATTTAAATGTACTAATCTAATTGTAATTATATCTGCTTGAGGACACTTTACTGTTAATGTAATAATAGCAGAACCTGTTGTCTGTAGTGTTATATTTGCTTCTTGGTTTAATATTAAATTTTTATTAAAACTCAATGTGCCACCTGTAGTAACATTTCCTGTAGTAACATTTTGTAGACCGTACTCAGCATCTATTTTAAAAGTACCGCTTAAATCGTTAACGCTATAATCAATATCCACTTGCCCTATGGTTTCACCAACATCAACACAATACCCAAAAACCTCTTTTTGATTTTGTAGAATAATTTGTTGTGTAATACCACATTGACTACACTCAATCTCTTGAGGAATAGGTGTGCAGTTTGAAGCTAATACATACTCATTCATATAAGTATCATAACCACCAAGCTTTTGAGTAAACAAACTATCATTAAATAAATCTCTAAACCAAGGTCTCATACCGTCTGCTGATATAACTTTTAACCTTTCGTTTTGTGAAGAAGAACCCGTGAGTTGTATAACCACCCCACGCTTTCCGTCAGTAAAATATTTATCAGGTCCCCAAATAGCAAAGCTTTCAGGGTTATGACTTATACCAAAATCTTCTATTCTAGCTATCTGAGTTCCCAATACTTCAGGTACAGATGTTAGTGCATTACCCCCTCCTGCATCAGATAGTAAATTTTTACCTGACAATACATAAGAAATTTTATCCTCCTGTAACGTAAGTATGTCTGTTTCTCTTGCAAATAATTTTTGAACAGGTCCAAACGATTGCTCTAAAGCTTTAAAGTTTAAAAGACCTCCATTAAATTCGTTAAGCTTATTTATATTTGATTCAGCATTATAGACACCACTATATGTAATGTCTGCGAACCTGTGCTCTTCTTTATAATCTTGAGCCGTTGTTGTAAACGCTCTATTACCTAAGACTAATTCTTTACCAATAATTGAGTCTTGAATTTTCCAACTTTCCACTCCATTACCAAAAGAATAACAATTAAAAAATGCAGTTTTAATTATGGCAGGTGTATTATTTGCAATGTCTTGGTCTTGTACATTACCTAAATGCTCACCTGTTGTAGTATTAATAGGATAAGATTTTGAAGACTCATACCATAAATCCGGTGATGCATCTTGAGGTAGGGTTTCAAAAACAGTTAAGCCACTTGCACGAATAACTTCAATATCAACTCTTGCTCTAGACTCTTTGTTGCTTCCGCCATATCCCTTCATTGCTTTAAAAACAAAATATGTTCTTCCGCCTGATTGATAAAAGTTAGTATAAACATTACCAACACTACAAGGTCTCTGACTTGCAGATTGGTAGTTATTACTATAGTTAGGTCCGTCAACACCCGTTCCTTCATCTGTAGCAAGTCCGCTTAACGCACCCGCAATGTTATCTCCTTCAAACCAAGATTTAAAATTAGTATACTCTTGAGAAGCAGTAAAAGTGGTATCTACTTGCCATATTTTTTTAGGAACATTTCCAAACAATTTATCTTCATTACCCCTTCTATAGCCTCTCAGTTTCATATTAACTTTAGTACCTGCGGGTAGGGTGTAATCTATATATTGACCGGGGTTAAACGGGTCCTCTCTATCTACAGGATAATCAATAGACCTACAACCACTTCCGTTATTGTTTTGTTCACCATAGGCAACAACCGGTAAATCTCCTACTTCGGTAGAAAAGTTGTTTGCTCTTAACTTCATATAAGTTCCTGCCGGAACAGGAATATCATTACCCTGTACATCAACGGGTTTAGGGTCTAAGAAGTCTTTAGTTTTAGCATCTTTTTCAAGAACTGTTGTATATGTACAATTATCTCTAGGACCTTGTGTATCTCTCTTTACAATTAACTCATCACCAAGTTCTATTTTTTGTGAGTTTTGACCTTCTAATAAAAAGTAATCCGCTCCACTAGCAGGGTCTCTAAAAAAGAATTGAGAATATATTGTATTGTATATTTCTTTATCAGGTTTTATTACAAACTTATATCTAGTTGCCCAAGATGGTGCAAGTTGTGAAGTTGGTATATTTACATCAATTGTGTTTTTAAATTCAGATGCAGAGCAAGGGACGTGCACGTTGTTATTTAAACTAACTTGTGCAGATGTTGCTCTGTTAAATTCATCCATATAAACTATACCAATCTCATACCCCCTATTACTATGTAGACTTGATGGGTCTCCTAATTCTTGATATACTGCATCTACTAAGTTTATTTTATAGTATTCCCATACGGTTTGTGTAATTGCTACACCCGTAGGGTCGTCCACAAAAGACATAGCTAACAACTGTAATTTTATACTTGTTGAACCCGGACTTGTAATAATTTCTATAGGTTGATTAACTGTAGATATACCACTTTCATATTTAAACAACCCTGATAATTCATTTGAAATAACACAATTAAATAAATCTGTTAATGTTGTTCCGTTACAAGAATTATCTACTGTTTGTATATTGGTTGTAACCCCTATCTTTTCTGCAAAGTCTACAGAACTAGCTAAATCATAAACCGAAGAAAAATCTTGAGGTAATATGTATGTAAATTCTATACTTTGTTCTTGAGTTGTATCAGCAGGAAAAGGAGCCTGTCCCGTCCAACTATTGTGTTCAAATCTAATTAGTATATTTAATGTAGCACCTTGAACTAAATCTAAACCATCTAGATTTATTTCAACAACACTATTTTGTATTGTTTGAGCACCATTAACATTATAGTCTCCTGATACAGTTAAACCCTCTAGGTCATTTCTTCCTATGGATTCCTGACTTGTTTCTACAGTATATTCAAACTTAGTTGGTACTGCATCCCTTTGTAAATCATATTGCTCGTAATAGTTACCATACATTAGTCTATTACCCATCATTGTTTGAGCCTGTGCCAAGTGTGGCACGTTGTCGAATAATCTTAAAATTTCTGACGAAGGTAGAATTGTAAATATTTTACTATTATTAAAATTAAAGTTATATTCTGTATCATCTGCTAAACCTACTTGTTCTTTGTTTAGTGACTCAATAACTTTAATTACAGAACTATTCATATCCTTAAAAAGAATATCAACTTCTTTTACTAAAGGACCTCCTGAATTATATCTTATAGTAGCAGCGTTAGTGGTATTTAACATACCCGAATTCAATGCAGTACTAATGTCATATCTAAACGAGTTAGGTAAAAAACTTGGTTCTGAAAATTGTGATGTAGCGGAATATTCTCCGTCAGCATATTTATATCTATACGCAAAACTTATAAACCTATCTTCCAAAAAATTATCTTGACTTGATGTAGCAACAGGTGTAACCAATGGAGAAGCAATAGGGGGTTTTTTAATAACCAATAACTCCTCTGCACTAAACGCATCAACTTGCCCAATAGGATTGGCATAGTTTTTATTTATATTTATTTGTCTTGGTGCGTTATAGTTATCGGTCCAATACAATAAATTCTCAATTTTATTTACTCCTGTAATTAAGTAGTCTGAGTTAAAATTTAATGTCGTTTTAGTTTGTGTAATGTCTAATGGGTCTCCAATACTAATAACGTGATACCTTAATAGTTGTGTTTCTGTATTAAAAGAAACAATTAAATCAACCACACCTGTTAATGTTCCCGGTCCCTCAAAGTTTGGGTCGTGAACAAACCAATACATTGTTTCAAATGCACCGTCCTCGAATGCACCTATACATTTAGCTGCACTGCTTAAATTAGCGTTTAAATATTTTAAGCTAGTTAATTGGTCATTACCCTTAGAGTTTTCTATAACACCGATTTCAGAGCCTTCAGTAGAACCCATACGAATATTTAGTGCATCAACGTACTGCCCATCAGGGACAAGACGTTCATCCACCATTTTATTCATTTTTCCTTGAGTAAAATTTCTTGTCGTATTCGCCATATTACTTTATCCACTTATCTCTACCCCTTAGATTTTGTAATAGTCTTCCGGGATGTATATTACTTATTCTGATTTTTGCGTTTCTAAGCAATGCTGATTTACGCTTTCTCAGTCTAGCTACAATATATTCTTGTACTCCTACCTTGGAGCCTAGTATTGCAAATTCAATTGCCGCATAGATAAAATCTTCAAATAGTTTATTTACAGTAACTAAACTATCATTACCGTTTTCCATACCATCTGACACATACTCTAAAACACAAAGTTCATTTGCCATACCTGAACTAAAGTTAATAACACCACCCTTAGGATTAATCTTAAAAGTAGGATTAGCGTTGGCAGTCTCTGTGTCTAAACCGTAGTGAGCACCAATACCATATTCAAAAAACCATTGACCATCACAACAATAACCTTCTTTTCCATCGTATGGAGAATTTTGGTTTAAATAGATAGACCTTTTTCCTCCTTTTATTCTTTGATAATCTATAGTTGAATCTTGAGGACTTAGTGCATTACCGTCTATATCAAATAATATACGACAATCACTGTCTTGTAGGTATGCATTTGCCCAATTGGTTTGAATGTTTTCACTTAAAGGATAAAGTATGCCATCTTTATACATAGATATTCTAACCCAATTTACATAGTCAGATGGTAATACATATCTTAATGTGTCACAAACACTAAGTTCTAGTATTTTAATTTCTTTAAAAGCATCATAGTTTAATTCTTGTATCGCTCTCTTTGCGTGAAATAAAACCTTGTATCTTTCTTCATTGTTTACAAGACTGTGATTCCCTGTATACATTAACATAAAATTGTTAACTATATCCTCTAAAGAAACATATTGATACGAACCCCAATTAGAATCCTCAGGAGAAACCCCTCCATTTTCATAGTACTGATATTGTGATATATATGCCATAATTATTTTTCTTGTTGTTCGCTTTGTTGTTCTTCACTTCCCGCAAACTGTACGGCTGCTATCTCTCTAATACTCATCCCTGCGTATTGGAGTATTTTCATAACTAAGTTTACTTCGTCATCATTAGGTAGTTCGAAATCTTGATAATCAACTGCAGTTTCGTCAAATGCAGGTTCTCCATTGGTTAAGGTAACGTATGTCCAATTTGGTGGATAAGGAAACCTAATATATTGTGAAACCAATTGTCCTATACCATCAATAGAGTTTGGATGTGTTTGTACCGTTAAACCATTTTGTGTGTAAGCAGGGTATGTAAGGCTTGGTCTAGTTAATAGGGAGTTGTTAAGCATTGTTATTTTACTATGCGTAACTTTTTCCGCTTCCTTAACATCATCAGTAGAATATATATTATATGACTTTCCTATTGCATTCCAAACGATTGCACCCGGAGTAGTTGATACAAGCAAATCTGTAGAACTAAGTATATTGTTTATTATGGTGTTATAAGTAATACCGCCTGTTACAGTGGAAACTATATCTCCAACCTGAACACCTGCAGCTATAAAATCAGCAGTAGTATCTTGAACTAAAACCCCACCTCCATTTGTAGCAGTTGTAGTTCCTTCAGCTAATTCGTTATTATATACAAGATTTTTGTTTATTAAATAATAATCATTACTTGTGGTAATTAATGAGGGTAAAAAATAGTTATTACCGCCTGAATTTAATAATGGAAGTGTAACAGAAAAAGTATCAATAACTTCTTCCAAACCCTTTGTAATATCTGCATATCCTGTACCCGACTGTCTTGCATTTTCTTTTTGCAATTGGTAGTTATATGAATAAAAATAAGTTTCAAATATATCTAACTGTGCCTGTCTAGCGTATAAGTTAAAATCTGACGGAGATATGTATCCGTAATTATTTTTATTCAGGATGGACATTACTGTTTGCCTTACTGAATTTATCATCTCTAATTCTTTTGTACAAAGATAACTAAAAAAAAAAGACCCCTTCAAAAATGAAGAGGTCCTTAAATCAATCCTGTAGAGTTAGCTTATTGGGATGCTTCTTTACACGATATACATTGTAACGTAAGTGTTTCAACACTTGTACCTAAGTAAGGTCCGTCAAAAACAACTTTTGCAATAGGCTTCATCCAATTAGTAGTAGCGGCTAAGTAAAGAGCATCCTGTACTACTTTAACGAATGGACCTTCTAGACCTGTTCCTTGTACTACAATTCTGCTATTATTAGCATTCTTTAAGTAAATGTAAGCAGCATTATCATCTACTACTTCAATGTAAAGGATACTGTCTGCAGCTAATTGCTGATTTCCTTGCTTGGTTTGAAATTCTAAAAATTTTAACATCATATATTATTTAAGGTTAGTAAAAAAACTTACATCATTTTGATGTAAGCACTATCCTGCAAATATACAATATTTATTTATAGAGATTCTAGGTATTTTAAAATATCAATACCTTCATCAGATTGAAGGTAAGATACAACTAAATCTAATCCGTCAGCACCAAATGGTACATTAAGCATTTTTGTTTTATTTGTTGGTGTATTAAACCAAACTTCTTTCCCACTTTTTCTATATGCTAAATGTCCCTTATCAAAGAACGATTGTACTGTCCCCATTATTTTTAATTCAGGGTCGTTACAAATGTCTAAAAAGTCTTGAGGATTGTTTTTAGCAAACACTAAAACATCTCTTTTCATTTCGGAAGAGGTTAATCTATCTACGTTAGTATTAAATAAAACTCTGCACACATTCTCAAGTTGGTCAAGAGATAATTTCTTTGCTTCTGTTAAAGCATCAGCTTCAATCATAAGTTGGTCAACAATCTCTGCTGCATCTTTAGCTTTATCAACCTCCACAAATTTAGTTCCGTTTAGTGGGTGGTAATGTAAAAATTGTTGTAATACTTGGTTTTCTTTATTAACATACAAAAATCCATCTTCAAATATTACAGGCTCTAGTATAGCGTTACCATCTTGTTTATCGACAAAGGGCGACTTTTGGTTTCTAGCATATCTGAGTTCACGGTTTTCACCTGTGTTCTCATCAAAATGTAATAAAGGAAATCTTCTTGAATGTCTTGTTGGTAGCATAAAGGAAAGAGGTGCTACGTCTCTTGTAAGTTTATATTGCTTATCAGCAAATACAACTTTTGTTGTTGTCTTTTTTTTCATTATAGTAAAATTAAATTAAAGTTTATAAAAGTAATAATTACCCCCGTCACAACAACGGGGGTAAAAATTACATATTTTCATTCTTATTCTTGGAATAAGAAGAAGTTGTTTGCACCTAAAGTACATACTGCTCTTTCAGATAAG
>JAAHTH010002143.1_pt2 | contig 13106 bp, 19 predicted proteins | sample 6116091 | NCBI WGS metagenome assembly JAAHTH01 (sample SAMN13939990, study PRJNA603662) | sponge metagenome | isolation source: marine sponge | host: Mycale hentscheli | place: New Zealand | collected 2006
CCTCCCCCCCCTTCCCTCTAATCCCATCCCCTTCCCATATCCTCCTTCTTTGTAAGAAAACATTTTCCCTGTACCTATTTCTCTTATATAGTTCGTTTTTGATTATAAAACCTGTCCCAATCTTCCCACTCGTCTTCTTGTAGATCTATTTGTCTTTCTCTTTTGCTTTGAACCTTTGCTTTATGGTCCATAGCATCAGAAATATTATACTTGTCTCTTTTCTTCTTATCTATTTTAGTTTTCCTGATATGTTTCTTGTCTTCTTTTTCCATCTTTCTGTTTCTTTGAGAGTATCGTTACAAACAAATTAACTATTTTTATAGTATTTACTTGCTATACAAAGTCAAGATAAATAAAAAAAACATATGCACATTTATCAGCTTGACTAGTTGTGATTTATTGTTAATATTTATGCAGAGCCGGGAGATTAATACTCTAACTAAGTACATATATGTCATCTAAAACAACCCTAGTTACTGGACTATGGGATCTAGGAAGGTCTGATCTTGACAAAGAATGGTCTAGGAATTTTTCTACATATCTAAGTAATTTGGATAGACTATTAGAATCTACACAAGATACAAATATAGTAGTATTTTCATCTGAAGATATTAAGGAACGAATACTTAATAAGAGAAGCGAAAGATTATTATGGGTTAAACATGAGATAACAGATTTCTGCTCTGACTTTTTCCCTTTCTGTGAACAAGTTGAAAAAATTAGGACAGATGCTAAGTGGCTTAATCAGGTTGGTTGGTTATCCGGTAGTACGCAAGCAATGCTGCAAATGTACAATCCTGTAGTAATGAGCAAGATGTTTTTCTTGCATAACGCCAGCATTATGAATACTTTTGATTCTGAGTTTTTTTACTGGATTGACGCTGGTATTAATAACACTGTGCATCCAGGATATTTTAGCCACGATAAGGTTCTTGATAAACTAGAAGACATAGTAGATTCTTTTATGTTTATAAGATATCCTTATGAAACAAATTCAGAAATTCATGGATTCGATATTAAAGAGATGAATAAGATATGTGGCAAAAAAGTTGAACATGTATGTAGGGGAGGGTTTTTCGGAGGTAGAAAAGATAATATATCTAGCATTAATGGTGAATATTATCAACTGCTTAATGATACTCTTAATAATGGATATATGGGTACTGAAGAAAGCATATTCTCATTAATAGCAAAACTAAATAACACTATACAATTATTTGATATAAATGGAGATGGTTTGGTATTTAAATTTTTTGAAGACGTTAAAAGTCGCAAAAAACCAGTAATAATGAACAGCAATGTATCAAGTACTGTTAGACTTTATATAAATACCTATAATTCTCCTAAACAACTAAGATCTGTAATTAAATCTTTTGAAGAGAAAGATAAGGAGTTTTTAAATAAGACTCAAAAGATATTAATTAATAATAGTACTAAAGAAGAGTATGATTCAGAATATAACGCAATATGTAGCGATTATGACTTTGAGCAGGTTAAAAAAGGGAATATGGGTATTTGCGGGTCAAGACAAATTGCTGCTGAAGATTTTGCAGAATACAACGATAAGTATATTAAGGTTTTGGAGACGATATGTTGTTAGATTTTTCTGGATATTTTAACTTTGGTTTCAGAAAAGAGGTTAAAAATCTTCTTAGAACTATTGTTAAAATAATGGACAAAGAGCAATATGATTTTCTAAAAATGAGTTTTAGTGAATTTTATGGAAACAATAGCGAACAATGGAGTTGGCACAATGTGCCTCAAGATAAAAGATTTTTATATTTCGGAAAAATGCACAAAAGACCGTTAACTGAATTTAAATGCATTAAACACATTAATAAAATACCATATGCAGAAGGAGAAATTTACTATTGTAATTGGCCACATATAATCAGTAGAGATGGTAATCAAAAAATGTTTTTAGATACAAAATGGAAACACCCTTACGAGCAAACATGGATGAGTCACATATATACTCTTACTAAAGAGAATAAGATAAATCCAGCTATACTACTAGCTAGTCCAATTACACATAACAGAACTGAGCATTACGAAAAGTCCGAAAGGAAAGAAAGCTAATGCCTGTCAGTACATGCATATTTAAAGAGCAAACAATAGAATATATTACTAAATATATTAATACTGAATCTAATATTATTGACATTGGTGCTGGTGCTGGTACTTACTATAATAGATTATATCCTTTGGGATATAAAAACATAGATGCTGTGGAAGTATTTGAGGAATATATATTAAAATTTAATTTGAAAGATAAATATAATAATGTTTTTTATCAAAATGTTATATCTTTAGATATAGATTTAAAAAAATACCAGTTAGCAATTTTTGGAGACATAATAGAACATATGTCTTATGTTGATGCAATAACTACTTTAAGTAAATTTAATAATGATTGTGAAGATGTTATTGTAGGAGTACCATTTAATGCTGAACAAGAAGCTGAATTTGACAATCAATATGAGATTCATATACAGTATGATCTTAGTAATGAAAAGTTTTTAAGCCTATATAGAGATTTTGATATATACTGTTTGAGATATGATTATGGTATCTATATAAAAAATAATGCCAAAAACTCAGAAGTGCCAATATACATATTAGACGCAACAGAAGAAGACAAGGATTTTCTAACTAATTACTCAGATAGACCTATCGTAGATATGAATTTACTACACATTCAAGAATAACAAAACAAAGTGATTTATGAATAAAAACAATAAAAGCAAAACAATATTCGTTCAGATAGCATCTTATAGAGACCCTCAATTATTACCCACCTTAGATGACATGTTTTCTAATGCAGATAATCCTGACGATATCTACGTAGGAATAGCTTGGCAGCATAGTGAAGAAGATGAATGGGATAATCTAGATAAATATAAAGATGATAAAAGAATAAGAATAATAGATATTAATTATAAAGAAGCGAAAGGAGTTTGTTGGGCAAGAAATGCCGTCCAGTCATTATATGACAATGAAGACTATACTTTACAATTAGATAGTCATCATAGATTTGTTAAGGGCTGGGATACTAAACTCAAGGATATGATTAAAGGCTTGCAGGATCTCGGCCATAAAAAACCTTTAATTACTGCATATATACCAAGCTTTGACCCAGACAATGATCCAGAATCTAGAGTACGGTTGCCTTGGAAAATGAATTTTGATAGATTTATACCTGAAGGTGCTGTTTTCTTCCTACCTGCAAATTTTGATAATCATGACGACTCAACTAAACCTTTGCCTGCTAGGTTTTACAGTGCTCATTTTGCTTTTTCTTTAGGGTCGTTTGCTACTGAAGTTAGGCATGATCCTTATATGTATTTTCATGGAGAAGAAATTAGCATAGCAGCTAGAGCTTTCACTCATGGCTATGATTTATTTCATCCTAATGAGCTTATATGTTGGCATGAATATACAAGAAAAGGAAGAACTAAACACTGGGATGACCACAATAACTGGCATATAACCAATGACAGATCTCATTTAAGAAATAGAAAATTATTTGGCATGGATGGAGAAAAGCAAGACGAAGATTTTGGAGAATACGGCTTCGGTACTGAAAGAAGTTTACTTGAATACGAAAAATATGCAGGGTTGTGTTTTAGTAAGAGAGCAATAAGTCCTCAAACTAAAGACAAAATAGCTCCTAACGTCAATAATAATATATCAGACGAAGAATTTTATGGGTCTTTACTTTCTATTTTTAGACATTGTATCGACATATCTTTTGAACAAGTTCCTTTGCAGGATTATGATTTTTGGTGTGTAGCCTTTAAGGATGATCAAGGAAATGATATTTATAGACAAGATGCAAATAAAGATGAAATTCACAGAATGAAAACAGATCCTGACGGATACTGTAAAGTGTGGAGAGAATTTCAAACAGAAATCAAACCAAATAGTTGGATAGTATGGCCTTATAGTAAATCTCAAGGCTGGGCCGTACCTATTACGGGGTTGCTTTAAATTATGATTGATATCAATAGTGTTCCTAAATTTATTATAAATCTAGACAATAGACCAGATAGATGGAATCATATAGTTAAAGAGTTTGAATATATGGAATGGGAGTATCATAGATTTCCCGGAATTAATACCGGCAGTCATGTGGGCTGTGCAAAAAGTCACATGGCAGTAGCTTTACTGGGTATTGAAAAAAATCTTGACTACTTAATGGTTTGTGAAGACGATATATTTTTTCTACCTCACGCAAAACAACATTTAGAGGATTGTCTAAAAGCTTTAGATAAAGTTGAATGGGACATGTTTCATCTAGCTCCCAGTTTACATAGACCATTAAAGATGGATAGGAATGATTGTTTGATTAGTTTGAGAGATGTGCCCCCTAAAGAAGAAAAACACACCAAAATATATGGGCTAAGTGCTGTTATATATAAAAAATCTCTTCTACCAGAAGTTTTAAAATGGCCTCTAGTGTTTAAAGAATGGAATAATGACGGAATGATGCAGGCTATAGATACATTTTTTAGTGATTATATTTATCCAAATTTCAATTGTTTTTGTGGTAATTTGCCAATCGTTACTCAAATAGCTGATCCGTCAACAATCAATCGTGGACAAGTGATAGATAATCACTACCTTATGACCTATAATTGGAAATTATATGCTAATAAAAATCTCCCTCAAAGACTGATGGACTATGGATACTGCAAAAAAAATAGACAGTAAAGCTACTTTAGTTACAGCAATATATCACCATAGCCATAAAGAAATAATAGGTGGCAGAGGATGGTGTTTTGATTTTTACTCACCTCCTTTTTTAAATATACTGAAATTAGATTTACCTATAATAATATATACACACGAAAAAGTATTTGGTAAGTTGAGTAAGTTTATGCAAAAGCATAGGCGTGATGATGACTATAAAATTATTATACAAGATTTGAATGACTTTAAATATGGCTCTAGGATATTAGATATAAAAAGAAAGTCTGGATGGTTTTTGAACGACAGGTTAAAATCAGATATTCCTTATACATACAACGATAGAAACCACACTCTTTGTTTGTCTAAGCTTTATTGGTTAAATCAGGCAGTTAATGATAATTATTATAATTCTAATAGTTTCTTTTGGATAGATGCCGGATTATTTCATCACGGTATTTTTCCTGAAAAATTTGGAGGTAGAGAAAAATTTAGTAAGCAAGAAACAAAACCAGAACTTTATTACCCAGAGAATAAAGCTAGTATTTTTACTCCTAATATGGGTAAGTTTCTATCTGATTATAAAGAAAAATTTTTAACAATAGTAAAAGAAGAAATGCCTATAAGACCTAGAATTAAAGAATTAATAGCACCTTCAGCAAATAGACATATAGATTATATAATAGGAGGTTTATTTGGCGGAGATCCTAAAACTATAAATTCTGTACATAGAGACTTTGATGAAGGTTTGCAGATTTGTTTGGATAATAATCTTGTCACTTTAGAAGAAGAGCTTTTGTCCTGTATTGCTTTAAAGAACCCCGATTTATATAACAAGTTTTATTTTTATCAATGGTGGCACGACATAACAGAAGATCCTGCATACTATGATATAGGTGAAGATGAAAAATGTTATTATAAACTTTTCACTAACGAATTTCAAGCATAAGATGCTTTGTGAGGTATGCTACGTTGGACTACTATATATGGTTGTATACTTTAACAGAAAGATTGGTTATGTTTAGAAAAATTTTATTAACGATTACCTTATCCGTTTTTTGCACTACTGCTTCTGCACAGCAAATGGTTGGTAATAGTATGAGTAAATTCATGAACTTCGCTAACAACGGAGGTCGCTTGACTACTTACAATCAAATACAGTATCAGCAGTATCCTATCTATACTAGTATCTATGACGCTGATGGTAGAGAGTACGCAGAAATACAAAAAGAACGAGCATTTGCTGTTAAGGTATTGAAATGGTTAGGAGTAGACCCTCTACAGACACCATATTTTTCTTACTATAAAAATCAAGAGAAAACTAAAAATTAAATTTTCTTGGATCTAAAATACCATGACCTTCATATGATTTGTTATTTTTATACTTTGCATTTTTTAAAGGAGTAGTATACTTTTTAAGATACTCAATATAGTCGTTTGCTGTTGTTAATTTAATTCTGTGTTTTTTAGCCCACTCACAAAGCAACGCAGCACATCCAACTACATATGGGTTTGCCATGCTAGTACCACTCATAACCGCATAACGACCATTCATCATGGTACTTAATATATCTGCACCGGGTGCTAAAAAGTCTAACTCTTCTCCGCTACAACTAAACAGTGTTCTATTTTGATTTATGTCTATCGCTCCTGTACTAACTGTTAATTCAAACTTAGCTGGGTAAAGAATATCAGATTTTTCACCAGAATTTCCTGCTGCACAAAAACATACAGCACCTCTATTTAAAGCTCCTGTAATTGCTTTTTCTAAATGTCTACTGCCATGCTTAGAGCCTAAAGACATACAGATAATATCTGCTCCATTCTTACCAGCCCATTCTACAGCACGCGCTACATTAGAGGTTGATCCTGATCCACTACGATCAAATACTTTTATAGGCATTATCTTTGCGTCAGGTGCGACCCCTACAACTCCCTGACTATTATTTACAGCTGCTACCGTGCCAGCCACATGAGTACCATGACCATTCTCGTCAATCGGGTCTTTATTTTTATCTATAGTATTGTATCCTTCTATATAATTGCCTTTTAAATCAGGATGATCTAGTTCACATCCGCTATCAATTACTGCGATCACTACATTTTGACCAGTATATTTGCCCCATAAACGGGGTATATTATATTGTGCTATTGACCAAGGAATCTGTTGACGGTCTGCAAAATTTGAGTATATTTCTTCTTTTACATATGGGAACAGAAACGAATCTTTGCGGCTAAAAAACATTAGTTATCTCCTTTGGTCATTATAGTCATTATAATGTAGTTATAATTAGTATACACTAAAGGTTGACAATATGATACACGGAAAAATTTGGGGTAATACAGAATGTCTGTTTGATAAAAATAATGTTTCTGTGCATCGTATAGAAGCAAATAAAGGCTATATGTGCTCAAAACATTATCACCTACATAAGCACAATATATTTTATGTAGAAAAAGGAAAGCTTAAAATAGAAGTTTGGCAAAAAGATTATGACCTAGTTGATGAAACTATTATAACTGATGGACAGAGTACTTCTGTACCTCCAGGATTACCACACAGGTTTTCTGCTTTAGAAGACACATTGGCTTTAGAAATGTATTTTGTAGAATTGGATAATAACGATATTATTAGAGAAGGAAGGGGTTCAGCGATCCATGAGTCATCCAAACAGAGTTAAGTTTTTTAAAGAAGTATTTTATGATTCAACGTGCATTGGAGTAGAGCTTGGTGTTGCTTCAGGGGATTTTTCTGCCAAGTTGTTAGAAGCCTGTCCCAAAATGTTTCTATATTCTATAGACGCATGGAATGGAGACAGAGGACATAATCAACAAGAATATATCTCAGCTAGTGACAAATTATCAAAATTTTATCCAAGATCTTTTATAATAAAATCTTTCTTTTCTGAAGTTTGTAAAATGTTCCCAGATTATTTTTTTGATTTCATTTATATTGATGGCTATGCTCATACCGGACAGAATGATGGACAAACTCTAGATCAATGGTTTCCAAAACTTAAAAAAAATGGTATTTTTTCTGGTCATGACTATCATGAGAGATGGCAACCAACAATAGATCAAGTAAATATTTTTGTCCGCAAGCATAATCAAAAACTTAGAGTTATAGAAGACGAACCTTTTCCCTCATGGGCTTTACAAAAACATGGCTGATATAAATATTTACTGCGTATTAAAAGAACCTAGCAATGTATACAACATAGAATATGTAAAAAAATTACACACAGGCATACAGAAAAACACACCAGATAATATAGAAGTTAATTTTGTCTGCTTATCCAATAACCAACGCGCTACTACGTCATTAAAATATAACTGGCCGAGATGGTGGTCGAAGATGGAATTATTTAGACCTGATATAAAAGAAGATTTTTTATATATGGATTTAGACACAATTATACATGATAATCTTGATGATATATTTAATATTTGTAAAAACAGTCCTTTGCCTATTATGCTATCTCCATTTCATAAAGAAATAGGATCTGGAGTTATGTGGCTTCCACAAAAATACAGAACAATAGTATGGAATAAATGGATTAAAAATCCAAAGTATTGGATGAGAAAACACAAAGGAGATCAAACATTTATATCAGATATCTACCGTCCTATATTAGTAGAGTTTCAAAAAATACAAACTAACTGTATCGTTTCTTACAAATGTCACTGTAAAGGTTCTGTTCCTGATGGAGCTAAAATAATTTGCTATCATGGTAAACCAAGACCTCACCAAACAAATTGGTCGCATCATTCATGAAATATTATATTATAGCTAATAATACTCAAATTACACAACAGTCTATTAACAAATTAGAATTAGATGGAAAAAATATACTGGTTTTATTTAATTATTTATGGCCCTTGAGGTTTCAAGAAATTCTTGACTTAGAAAATAAAATCTGTATATCAAGAAAGGGAACTTGTTACAAACATTCTAAAGATAGACCCAATAAATATTTCAATATTGTTCAAATAAGTAAAGATCAGGAGTTGTTTAAAAAAATATATTTTCTTCCTCATCCTTCTAAACTACCTATTGCAGATAGAGGGGTTTTTAGTAGAGAAATTGAACGATATAACTTTGACAAGGACAAATTAGGAATATTAGATTATAATTTCATAAATCCCAACAATAGGCTATCGTACCCTTACCCATCAACTAAAAATCTCAGTATGAGTACTGGACTACAGGCATACGAGTATTTTAAAAACACAAAAAATAATAATGATGATATAATATTAGTTGGTTTTGATTCTAATGTGTCTAATTGTTGGCACAATTCGAGATGGGAAAAATTGTATATGCTTCGTCAAATCTATATGAATAGATGCAAATTTATACAGTGTTATGGTCTGATGGAAAGAATTTCGTAAATCATTGTGCTGCTTTGGCTGCTTTTATAGCTTCACTAAGCACTGTTTTAACTTTTTCTATCCACTCTACATAATCGCTGATTCTTGTGCTACAACCAATATCGCCATAATCAGAATCTCCCTTGCCGTCAGTAGCAGAAACATAAGAGTGTATACCCGCTAATTTTTGATCTATAAATAAACCTCCGCCGCTATCTCCCGGACATATTAAAAACTCTAATTCTGTTTTATCTCCTGAGTGTACAGAGTACTGTAATACATTCTTACTTACTCCGTCAATGATATTCGATCCAGCCCTTCTTTGATTATCAAAAGTACTCATAATCCATCCACTATTAAAATCTCCGTGATGACCGAACCCAGAAAGTCCACAGACTTTATCAACTTCGTCTCTGTCTTCATACAATTCGGGATAAAAGTCTAATTTTATTGGTCTTTGCAATCTAGCTATAGCAATATCGTTTTTACCCATAACACCGGACTTATAATCTCCGTGGATAGCTACGACCGAGCAAGGATTTTTATAGATTACATTTTGAGTTATGGAGTTGTGTACAACATGAGCAGCAGTTAGTATGTGATATTCATCTATGACTACGCAAGACCCCCTAAACTGCGCATTTAAATCATTATTCATGACTCCTAATATGGGTAAAACACACTCATATTTCTCTCCGTAGTCTAAATATTTAGCGTCAGAAACGGTAGGATCAATAGTTCCGCAATAAGCCTGAATAGGCAAAAGCAATAGTATTGCTATAACAAGGTATTTCATCTCAATACCCCTTTCATTATTATTTGAAGGGTTTATTTTTAACCTTATTATAATACACCTTAGAATCTTCTAGAACATTAGTATTCCAGCTTTTATAATTCATTAAATGACCGAAAAGAAAATGACAGTATTTATCGCATAAAGTTATAAGATTGTCAGGATCTAGCTCTTTTGATGGGTCTAGATGAACCGGCACAATATGATGCACTTCCGGCCTTTTACATGATCCACATGCCTGACAACATGGTTGTTTTTCTATATGTTTCTTTCGTAATGCAGACCATCCCGGTGATCTTACAGCATATCTTACTTCTTTTCTAAATATAGATAATAAATTCATAATCTACTCCATTACTGTTACTAAGTTTTTTGCAATGTAATTGTTTTGGATAAACTGTTTTTCTAATTCAAATAAATTATATAATTTAGTTTCTGGAGTCATATCTTGTACTGGCCTTTTCCCAATAACCACGAATATGCTGCTGCCATGCTCTGTGTGCGCCTTCTACTTCGCTATGTCCATTACGAGTTTCGCATATGTAAGGATCGAATACATAACTATTACATGTATTATTTAAACTATGGACTATATTATCCGCACAACAATCAGGAAATTTTTTTGTTATACTACTAAAATATTTATCTAAAATTATTTTTTGGTGCTTTCTATTTAAAGCGTAAGCTATCATACCGAGCATCTTATTTCCCGGTCTTGATAACTGAGAAGTTATTGGTATTAGTTTTTCTCTAGGACTTCCTCCAAAATATACAACATCCCAATCATCTGGTAATTGAGATAAGCCGATATTCATTCTATTAAAATAATCTTCAATAAAAAAAACATCATCTTCAAGTATCAAACAGTTACTATACATATTAGAGACTGAATCATATATGACTCTCATATGACTTAAAGAAGCTCCTAATATGCCAGCTTTTTTAAAGTTGGTTTTACTAAAATCTCCAGATGGAGGTTCTGCAAATATCCATTCAACTTTATTTTCTATACCTAATTCTTTAAAGTGTTCAGACGCAAGTTTTTTTCTTTCTTTTGATCTTGGTAAAGAGATACAGTAGATGTGATCAAAAAAACCGAAAGGACTTGGATGGCTAGATGTGTCTTGCATATGACTACCTACATTCTTTGACTGTGTTGTTTCCATATTTGATGAATATAGTTATGATATGATGTGTGTCTATTTTCTATCAAACTCATACCTTCATGTGTCTCACACATATAGGGATCAAAAGTATATGACTTATTTTGTTTGTTCAGATTCTTCAAAATATTATCAGCACAACACATAGGAAACTTTTTTCCGATATTGTTAAAGTATGCGTTTAAAATTTTATTATAGTATTTAGCATTCAATCCATAAGCTATAGTACCGAGCATTCTGCCTGATGTAGATAGTTGAGAAGATATCGGTATCAATTTCTCATGAGGACTACCTCCAAAGTACAAAATATCCCAATCATCTGGTAATTCAGATAATCCGACCAACATCCTTTTATGGTAGTCTTGACTAAAAAAAGTATCATCTTCTATAATTAAGCAGTTATCGTACTGCTTGTCAAGTGCATCGCATACTGCTTTCATATGACTCAAAGAACACCCCAATATTCCTGCTGTACCGCCACCAACGGGTGAAGTAGATGAATGAAAATTAGTGTTTTTAAAATCTCCAGCAGGAGCATCAACATATATAAATTCAACTCTATCTTTTATTTTTAAATTCTCAAAATGTTTAGATATAGTTGTTTTTCTGTCTGAGGACTGAGGCAAAGATATACAGTATATGTGTTGAAAAAAATCAAATGGATTTTCTGATAAATTTACCATACATAATTACTTACTCTAGTATACTAGCAGCAATTAAACATCCCTTAGATACAGAATGAAGTGGATCGGCAGCGTGCTTGACTACTTCTATCTCTAAAGGGAAATCTGCTGCTAATAATTTCTCGTGTAGTTTCTCAATGTATCCATCTGCTTGTGATGTACCACCAGCAACTACAACTTTAATAGCATTTTTAAATTTAGGTAACGATTTGTGTCCAGCTAAAGCTGAAGATAATTGTTTGGCTGTATATTCTACTAGTCTGTCGTAATAAGATGCTACTGCACTTAATACAGGACTATCGTTTGGTTCGCCTACTTTAAAACCACCACCTTCTTTCTCAACCTGAACAACACTATCTGGTTCTCCGGTAGCTACGGCACTCATACGGTCTACCCAATCACCTGACTTTGTTGTACTAAAGACTACGGTTGGTTCGCCGTTAAGCATAACACAAACATTGGTCATACCTGCTCCACAACTAATACCAATTCCAGTATAATCACTATCTTCTAATTCAGAATAACATAATGCTTCAGCTTCATTTACTGATCTAGCATCATATCCAACTTCTGATAATATAGTTTTTACTACATCTTCATGATAACCTACATCGAAATCATCATCTTCTTGATCCACTGGTTGCGCAGGAACACAGAAAACCAGCTTCTCATTTGGTTCGCTTGCTTGACCTACAACTTCTTTTAATATATAAGCTAATATTCTTTTAGCATCTTTTTCTTTAACAGAGACTACCCCTCTATACATAGGGCGGCGAGCAGTTTCATTTCTTTCTACTGCTTTTTCTATAGCGTCTTTTCCTAGTATTACAAAAGAACCATCTGTATCTTTAATAAATATTTTACCCTTCAGACCTTTTTCTACCATCTTTGTAGCAATAGGTCTGGTTGGTTTAATTACATAAAAGGCATCTCTAAAGTCATTAAACTCGATTTTATCTCCATTGTAAGAAGAAGCAACAATAAAACTTGTGCCGACATCAAGACCTATCATATTATTTACCTTTCATGCTTTTAAGTTTGTTTACAGAACTAGAAATATCATTTTTGACACTTTTAGATTCTGTCATTTTGTCAAATTTTTTCTCCATACCACCTGTGTCTACTTTTAAAACCACTTTTGTATCATCAATTTCTATATTGCTATTTTGACCAGTATTCTTTCTGCCTTGGCTTTTCAAAAAGCTAGAGGGTTTGGTTTCTGTATGACTATTGTTCATAAATCTACCAACATATAGACCAGCACTAAAAATTAATATGGCTAAAGTTATTATCAGTAATATTTCTAAAGTGTTTGACATTATATATCTCCAAAAAAAAATACACAGAAAAGGTGTATTTATGGAGCAATCAGATAGTAGAATATGGCTAAATTTAGCCGTTTATTTT
>JAAHTH010000083.1_pt1 | contig 13099 bp, 10 predicted proteins | sample 6116091 | NCBI WGS metagenome assembly JAAHTH01 (sample SAMN13939990, study PRJNA603662) | sponge metagenome | isolation source: marine sponge | host: Mycale hentscheli | place: New Zealand | collected 2006
ATGTCACTACATTTGATTCTTATACGGCAAATACTACAGATAATGTAGTTACTGGTGCAACATTAGTAGGTACTACATTAGAATTAGAAAGAAATAATGGTTTATCTAATGTATCTGTGAATTTAAGTTCGTTAACTGGTGATACTGACACTAATACTTTTGTAACTGGTAGTACATTAGTTGGGGATACCTTAATTATAAGAAGAAATGATAATTTTAATATTATAACTAATTTAAACCCTATTGTTAGTGGTAAAGTAGATACAACGTTATTTGACACCTATAGTGGATTAACACAAACAGAAATTAATAACAAATTAAATATAACTACATTTGATTCTTATACTGCAAATACTACGGATAATGTAGTAACAGGAGCAACTTTAGTAGGTACAACACTAGAATTAGAAAGAAATAATGGTTTATTAGATGTAACTGTAGATTTAAGTTCAATAGACACTAATGTTTTTGTAAATAGTGGTAATGCAAATGTTGGAACTCAACAATTAACATTTACAAATACGAGTGGTGGTACTTTTAATGTTACCAATGCGACATCACTATTTAGTGATAACGATATTAATGTAACTGGAGGAACATATAATCCTAATACTGGTTGTGTAGGATTCGTAACGAATAGTGGAACTACTTTTGACGTATGTGGATTTGTCACAGGATTAACCGATACATTTATTAGTGGTACTACATTAGTTGGTACTAATTACACTTTAGAAAGAACTGATGGTGTTAATATAACAACAGACTTTTCATCTATTGTTAGTGGTAAATTAGATACTACAGTTTTCAATACCTATAGTGGATTAACACAAACAGAAATTAATAATAAATTAAATGTCACTACATTTGATTCTTATACGGCAAATACTACAGATAATGTAGTTACTGGTGCAACATTAGTAGGTACTACATTAGAATTAGAAAGAAATAATGGTTTATCTAATGTATCTGTGAATTTAAGTTCTTTAACTGGATCAACAGATACTAACACATTTGTATCAGGAACTACATTAGTAGGGGATTTATTCACATTAAAAAGAAATGATGATGTAGGAATAATAACTAACTTATCACCAATAGTTAGTGGTAAAGTAGGTACAACATTATTTGATTCATACACTGCAGATACACAAACAGAAATTAATAATAAATTAAATGTCACTACATTTGATTCTTATACGGCAAATACTACAGATAATGTAGTTACTGGCGCCACTTTAGTGGGTACAACACTAGAATTAGAAAGAAATAATGGATTAAGTGTTGTAAATGTAGATTTAAGTTCGTTAACTGGTGATAGTGATACAAATACTTTTGTGACAGGTGCGACATTAACTAACGCTACATTAGACATAGAAAGAAATGATGGGGTAGGTGTTAGTGTGGATTTAAGTTCATTAACTGGTGGAACAGTAAGTAATAATCCTTATACTATTAAATCTGGTGGTAATGTAATCAATTGGGATTACTTAACAGACGGTCCAAATATTAAAGTATCATTATCTGGTGATGCATCTAACATAATAACCGTAGACAGTGTAAGTGAATTCCCTAACGGTACTTCAGGATTTATAATTATTGATCCTTCCTTATCAACAGATTATAAGCTACCTGATGAAGATTATGGTAGTGATAGTGGAATAAAAAGTTATTTATCTGATGCAAGTGCAGCCTTAGGCGGTTCTAATCCAGTAAGGCTTCAATACACATATGATGGTACTAATTTTTGGTTTGATAAGTTTACTAATATGATAGAACCTATTTATCCACCATCGGTTGAGTTTGACACTACTGATTTAATTGCATTTTATCATCCAGAAAGTTTTAATCAAGCAATTAGTGGTGTTGTGAGTGCAGGTTTCGCAGTCCCTAATATATCATCAAGTATTTTAATTGGTGATTTAGCAATAGGTACAGATGTTACTGATTTCGATTTTACGGTTAGAGATGATTCTATTAGTCAACCAGCCTTTTGGACGTTGGGTGATGATGAGAATGAAATTATTACACCATCAACATTAGGTGCGACCATTGATACAAATAATACTGTCAGTTTTTATATGAAAGGACCTTACCAAATTGGATATTGTGGTTTAATAGATTTTTATGATGGTAGTGGTATTTTTGAAGAGACTTTATACCTCTACAATAGTGAGTTTAAGAGTTATGATCCATCATTTACCTTTAGTTACCCCGAATTATTAGATTATTCTGCTAATGGTGGTGCGGATTTAACATCTGAATGGTTATTTATCACTTATTCTATAGATGAAACCAGTAATGAATTAACTTTATATGTGGGATGTCAAAGTTCATTAGATGCCGCTAGAGCAGCTAGTGGGGCGACTAACTGGGATTATAGTGGTTTAGGTGATACAGTTTCAATTGATTCAGCAGGTTTATATAAAGAAACTACATCAGTAACTATTGATGAGACTACGTTTGATAGATTTTATTATGGTAACTCTGCAGGTGGTAGTGAAGGGGCACTTTGTAATTTAGGTATGTTAGGAATATATAGTAGTGTTATTCCAGATTCTAGAGTAGAATCTAACTGGGAATCTACTAGATCTACTTATTATATAACTTAAAAAAAAAAAGATATGGAATTTTTTATAAACCAAAATAGTAATTTACCACCATTAAAAATGGAGTTAGTTAATGACGGAAGAAATGACTTCCGTAAGTTTTTTGAAAAAATTCAAAACGCAACTATAAAATTTAATATGTACGATGTGGATAATAAAGTTAAACGTATTGCTAATTCTCCCGCCTCTATTGAATTAAAATGTGAGTCTTGTGGTATAGGTGGTGATGAACCAGAATATTACATTGTATACAAATGGAGTGATAGAGACACTAAAAAAGTGGGTAAATTCAACGGTGAGTTTGTCATTGAATTTTTAGATGGTACTGGTACATTAATTGCACCAATTAGAGACAAATTATTTATTAATGTCTTAGAAGTTTGAATTTTCTCATTTTTTTTACTATATTTGTAATAAATAATTACAATTATGCCTGCATCCGTAGAAGAAATTAAAGAATACTTAGAAGGTTATGACGATCAAAAATACATTGTTGGTGTTGAATCTTCTTATAGAGAAAACAAAGTAAGTTTAATTATTCACGACCCAGAAAAGGGTAAACGTATAGAAAAACATAAGTTAAAACCTTTCCTATGGATGAAATCTCCAGACGTATCTAAACTTTATAAAGGAGATAGGAGAAAGATTAAGTCTAAAATGAGAGAATATGGTGTTAAGTTCGTACCACTTTCAATTAATGACGAAGAAGGTAATGAAGTTAGTAGATTATTAGATGGATATAAATTTTTAGTAAGAGGTAAAGGTAGTTATGGACAATTGCTTAAATTCTTTAGTGAAGGGGGAATGGGTGTTTATGATGAAGAACATAGAAGTAATTTCTTAGCAATTAATCCCACAGAACAATTCTTAATACAAACAGGAAAAAGATTATTTAAAGGGATGGATGAATATGACGATGTTCATAGGTTATCCTTTGATATTGAAACTACTAGTTTAGATCCACATCAAGGTAGAATATTTCAAATAGGTGTGAAAGACAATAGAGGATTCCAACACGTTTTATCAATAGATGGTGAAACAAGAAGGGAATTAAGAAGTAGAGAGTCTGACGCTATAATTACTTTCTTTAAGATTATTCACCATTTAAAACCTGCGATAATCGCAGGATATAACTCAGAGAACTTTGACTGGCATTTTATAGTGGAGAGAGCGAGTATTTTAGGTGTAGACATGTCTAAATACGCTAAGACATTAGGTCCTATACCTTTTTATAGAAAAAAACAAACATTAAAAATGGGTCCAGAAATGGAATATTACGAACAAACCATTATGTGGGGATATAATATTATGGATGTGTATCATGCAGTTAGAAGAGCACAAGCGATTAATTCCTCTATCAAACAGGCGAGTCTTAAGTATATTACAAAATACTCTAATGCCGCAAAAGAAAATAGGGTATATATTCCTGGTGATAAAATTAGTAAGTTATGGGAAGATTTAGAAAATAAATACTGGTTTAATGATGAAAATGGTGAATGGGGGATTTTAAAAGAAGATATACCTAAAGACTGTCAAGTAGTAGATGGTAAGTTTATTGTAGAAAGGTATTTAATAGATGATTTATGGGAAACAGAGAAAGTCGATAACATATTCAATCAGGCTACTTTCTTATTATCTAAAGTTTTACCTACTTCTTTTATGAGATCATCTACTATGGGAACTGCAGCAACATGGAAATTATTAATGTTAGGATGGTCATATAGAAATGGGTTGGCAGTACCACATACAATGCCGACTAAAGGTTTCACTGGTGGACTTTCTAGACTATTAGAAGTAGGGTACAGTCAAAACGTAGTTAAATTCGATTTTGCATCTCTATATCCATCTATACAACTAACACATAATGTATTTACTGATTGTGATGTTACTGGTGCAATGAGAGGGTTATTACAATATAACTATGATTACCGTAACCTATATAAAGAATTAAAATCTAAACACGCAAAATTAGGTGAAAAGGAAAAATCAGAATATTACGATAAAAAACAATTACCATTAAAGATATTAAATAATGGTATGTTCGGATCAATATCGGCACCACATGTATATCCATGGGGTGATACTAATATGGGTGAGAAGATTACATGTACAGGTAGACAATATCTGAGACATATGATTAGATACTTTAATAAAAGAGGGTTTAAACCTTTAGTGGGTGATACTGATGGATTTAACTTTTCAATACCATCTGATGTAGATAAATTTAGATATATCTCTAATGGTGAACATAGGTTTAACGAAAAGGGTGTAGAATATACCGGTATGAATGCAGTAGTTGCAGAATATAACGATGTTTATATGAAAGGTGTTATGGGATTAGATGTAGATGAAATATGTGAAGCAACCATTAATTTAGCCCGTAAAAATTATGCAGATTTAATCGATGGTAAAGTAAAGTTAGTGGGTAATACAATTAAATCTAAAAAATTACCTACATATATTGCGGAATTTATAGATGATGGTATTCATATGTTATTAACAGGTAAAGGATATGAATTTGTTAATGAATATTATGACACATTAGAAAGGATATATAATCAAGAAGTCCCACTATCTAAGATTGCGAATAAATCTAGAGTTAGAATGTCTTTAAATGATTATAATAAGAGATCAGAACAACTTAATAAGGCAGGTAACCCTTTACCTAAGCAAGCACATATGGAACTTATTATAAAGGAAGGTTTAACTGTAGATTTAGGTGATACAATATATTATGTTAATACTGGAACGAAAAAGTCACATGGTGACGTACAAAAAGTTAATAAACCTAAAAATGGGTGGACAGACAATCAAATGGAGATGTTTTTTACTGAAGGTAAAGATTATGAACAAAAAAAGAATACATTATTAAAAAATGGATGGGAATTGTCTTGGTCTGATGATAACTGGGTTCGTAGCGGTGCAAAAAATAAAGAAGCAAATACAGGAATATCTACAGATATGGCATATCGTATGATTGTAGGTGACTCTGTAGTTAAACTTAATTGTAGATTAATTCCTAATGATGTAATAGAAAACGATCCTAACGCAACAGGCGAGTATAATATAGAAAGATATATAGACGCTTTTAATAAAAGGATTAAACCTTTATTAGTATGTTTTTCACCAGAAGTAAGAGATGATATTTTAATTACTACACCATTAGATAGACAATATTTTACTCGTAAACAGTTAGAATTGACTTCAGGTGAACCTTTTAATGAAGGTGATCAAGATACTTTAGATAATCTTTTAACTGTTACTGATGAAGAGATGTTGTTTTGGGACGTTATTGGTTTATCCCCCACCTATATGTTCGAAGAATATGACATATTAGATGAGTATTCTTTAGATAACAAACAGTCCGAGAGGTCTGTATTGTAAAGACTTATTAAGATTTTCTGCTTCTCCCGCTTTAAGTTCTAATTGTTTAGCGTTACTTAACCTTTCTAATCTAGCATCTAAATCCTCTAATAATTTTGTTTGTTCTTCTTTACCTTCACTTAATAGACTATCATAATCCATAGTTAATTCTGCATCAGGTACTTTTAATGAACCACTAAATTTACCTCTAACTCTACCTAAAGCTTCTTTAAATAATGCAGTTAAATATCTTCTAATCCATACCCTTGTTGGTTCGTTTAAGTCAGAATACATTAACTTAGATAGTGGAACTTCGTTTGGTAATTTTACAATGTCTTTATTTTCGTTTTTACATTTATCTATCTCCTCTGGACTCATTCCGTTAGTGTCGTAATAATAATACCATACTTTAGTACCTGCTAACCCTACTTGATTACCAATTAATCCAGCGGCACTAAAAGATAGTCTACTACCTGGAATGGGCATCAAATGTAATAATCTAGTACCATTTGGTCCTGCCGTAACTTTATGTGTTAATTCACTTCTTAATAGTTTAGACTTTAAGGAGAAATCCGCAGCTCTTAGTAATACATCAAATGCTGGTGCTACATAAAAACCACCATTACCTAAACCACCACCTTGTCCCCAACCTGCATATGGTACTTGTCCAAATCCACCACCAAATCCATAATCACCGAAACCAGCGAACGAATAAAGTGCATGATCAGTGCTATTAGGTGTAATCCATAAAACTTCATTTACTTCTCTTCCACCTGGAATTTGATATACTTGTTGTCCTGCTACTATAGTAACAAAATCTTTTTTCATTTCCCAAGGACCTCTATCTTGTAACCCCACTTGTTTAGAATAGGCGTATGAAAATCTACTTTCAAAATCTAAAGAACGAGTGGTTAATGCAAATGCAACGTCCATATTATCAGCTTCATTACCTAATAATGAAGACCATTGGTTTTCTATTAACCAATCTTGTACTCTTTGAGCGTAATCCTCAATTGAAGTTTCCAATAAAGAACACATTTGATCCCAGTCTAACTCTATTTTCCTTATAGGTGCACCTAACCTATGCTTAATTAGAGTGAATAATTCTTCTTTTAAATTATCATTTAATTCATTTGCCATAATTTAATGTATTTATTTATAAATATTAAGATATTTATTAAATGATGAAAAGAAACCTAATAAAAAAAATTTTAAGGGAAGAAACTACATATGAAGTAGAAAAAAATTTATTTCCTTATAGTAAGACTGAAACTCATACCACTACAGATATTGCTATAGGTTTAATGCATAAAGCGATGAATCATTTAGCATCTGCGTTAAGAGATATAGAATCTGCAATACAATATTCGTATGAAGCAGATACTAATAATGAAGAATTAACAGAGGCGTTGGAGGGTATTAGAAAATCTTTGTTACATAGTAGCGGTCAAGGTGCAGGATGGGGTGGAAATGAAGGACATGATAATATAATAAACCAATTAGGTCAACTAATCGATAAATATAGTGAAGATACTGACAATTTTAACCTAAATGGTGACCACGATCAACCAGCTCCGACAGGTAATTTTCAATAATACCTACCGCTTGTTCTATCGTTTTAAAAGATCTTTCAGGAATAAAAGCTTTCTTACCAATCATAATTGCGGGTAAGTACTCACTATCTACTTTTTTAGAGAATGATTCGTACAATATCTCATTTTCATCTACGTCTTTCTCGGTAAATTTAATTTCTCTTTCTATTAATTTATTTTTTAAATCCTCACAATAAGGACATCCTTTCATACTAAATAATATTACTTCCATTTTCTATTTTTTTTATAAACTCGTTTATTATATCATCTTCACCCATAATAGTTCCAATAACTTTCTTTTTTTCATTTAATATATCCCATACTAAAGTATCAATAGTATCATCAATTAACATATAATAAATATTAACAGTTTTGTTTTGTCCTATTCTATATGCTCTATCCTCTGCTTGTTCATGATTTCCAGGAACCCAATCTAAAGAATTCATTATCACAATCTCCGCTGCAGTTAAAGTTAAACCTACACCGGCTGCTTTAATTTGCCCAATAAAAACCATACACTTATCGTCTTCTTGAAATCTATCTACCGCAAATTGTTTTTGGTTGTCGTTCATACCTCCTCTAACACACACACACTTTTCACCAAAATGTCTTATTAATACATCCATTTCATCATTAAAATTACAAAATATAATAGTTTTTTTATTTAATTCTATTGCTTCTTCTGTTTTTTCAATAGTATATGGTAATGTTTCCATTGCAATGAAAGTACGTAATAGTGTCATTTCCACTAAATCTCTAGCGGGATTACCTTTTTTACCATCTATTTTACGTTGTTTCAAATACTCTCCCCATACGTTCTTATAACCATCTACATTTTGTAACTCTAATTAAACAGGTGTAATTAGTTTATCTGTTAAGTCTATAACATTGTCTTTTTTTCTTCGTAAAATTGTTCTTTTTGTTTTATCATTTAATTCTTGTAAATTAGATGCACCCTTAGTTACCCATATGTATCTACCTCCTTTTTTGAATCTCATACCTTCACAGTAAGTACGGGCATAATGAACCCAATTACGAGCAACTGGAGAATCAATTATTGATAATAGATTATAATAATCCATAGGTCTATTTGCTATTGGTGTACCAGTTAATAACCATATTCTATCAGGTGTAAATCTTTTAGATAAGTCTTTTAAAATTTTACCTCTAATACTTTTATGGTTTTTAATAAAATGTGCCTCATCTAAAATTATTAAATCGGGATTAAAATCTACAATCTCCCTTCTTAATTCCCAATCCTCATAGGTTTTTCCTCTTTCTTCAATAGTGTGAAAATTTTTCAATATGTCATAGTTGATAATAGTAAACCTAGAAGGATCCCAATGTTTACCACTTATGATTGATACATCTTCACAAAAATTTTGTACTTCCCTCATCCAATTAATTTTTAAAGACGCTGGACAAACTATTAATACTCTTTCTGATTCACACTCTAATGCTGCAACTATCGACTGATAGGTTTTACCTAATCCCATATCATCTGCTAATACACATTTTGGAGTTTTCAATAAGAACTCAATACCTTCTTCTTGATGTTTAAACGCCCTCCAACCTCTCTTATCTAAGTCCTTAAATTTTTCATAATCCACTTCAATTTCTAACTCTTCATAATGTATATCATCTATTAGTTGTGTTTTAGGTATCCATATTAGTTTAACCTCTTTCTGATTTTTATAAAATTTACATATAACATGAATCGCTTTATCTGATTCCGCCAATAAAGTCTCTACAAATATTTTTTTAATTGGTACTGTTAATTTATATTCCTCCACTAACTGTTCACCAAAGTATTGAGTAATTGAAATTACTCTGTCAATTTTTTTTGGTTCAGTTTTAAAAAACTTTTTAACATATTTACATTGATTGGGTGTTAAAAAATATGATTTTTCATTTTCATATTTTTTTTTCATATAATTTATATAAGGATTTTTACCAATATATTGTTTTAACATTTCTTCACCACCCAATCCTTTTATATCTTTTATATCTAACATAATTATAATAATACACATTTTTTTACAAAGTATAAATATTTATAGAGAAAAGATAGATGAAATATAACAGAAAAGTTCCAATTAATAGAATAAATAAGTTTTTTTCTGATGAAGACTTTAATCTAGAAGTGGATTTTGGTCGCGAATGGTTAGAAGGTGATATTAATATTAAGGTGGTTTTATTTCAAGTTAATCAAGGAGAATCATTAACAGATGACATATATGGTGAAGCAGGGAGGAATGAGATTAGATTTAAGACACCTGTAGAGTTAACTGTTAACTTTCAAATGGAGGCACCTAAAAATGAGGCTTATAACCCTAATGGTTCGTTAAGACATTTAGAACATGGTAACCTAATTTTAGGTGTTTATCAGTCACATTTAAATGAATTGGGTGCAGAAATTAACTATGGTGATTATATTGGATATTCTGAAACTGAAGATAAAATGACTTATTGGACAGTATCTAATAATGGTATAATAACTTCAGATAATGCTCACACTATTGTGGGTTATAAAGGATTTTACAGAACTGTGACATGTGTACCGGTAGATCCTAACGAATTTAATGGTATTTAATAATTATGGGACTACCTAAAAATTATAGAAAAAATTTAAAAATCACACCTACACCTATAGGGTTTGAGGCTAGACAAAATATATTAAACGATATTGCTAATCCTGGTACGTATTTACCTAAAGGTATTTTACATGAAGATATGGATAGGGATTTTATCGAATATGTAGAAAATGAATTAAACTTAGTTTTAGGTGGTGAAAAAGTTCCAGTTATATTCTTAAGTATACAGAGATGGGCAGAGTTTGCAAAAACATGGACATTTTCAGATGAATATAAAAATATTACAATGCCATTTATAACTATTGTTAGAAAACCTGATGCACAAGTAGGGACAAATTATGCAGGTACATATAATATACCTGGTAAACCTACATTTACCTATATGAAAATTCCAACTTGGGATGGTAATATTAAAAGTTTTGACGTTTATAAGATACCACAACCCGTATCAGTAGATTTAAATTATGAAGTCAGATTATTTTGTACTAGAATGAGAGATTTAAATTTATTTAATAGAGACATATTAGAATCTTTTTCTGCAGGACAAAAATATATAAGAATTAATGGACACCCTATTCCATTAATGTTAGATTCTATTGGCGATGAAAGTGTAATAAATAATTTGGATGAAAAAAGATATTATGTTCAATTATATACTATTAAAATGATGGGTTACCTATTAGATGAAAGGGCATTTGAGGTTACCCCTGCAATAAGTAGAGGAATTCAGTTTTATGAATTAACCGAAAATACTAATAATGCACCATATCAAATACAACAAGATGATGAAAGTTTTATTGTTGAATATAACATTACTTACTTACCTGGAGTTAACCTATTTGAGGTTACGGTGGAAAATAATATAGAATTCAATAGTTTACTTACTCCAGGAAATAATGTCAATTCAAATATCATTACTGTAAATGGTGTAGTTAAAAACATACCTTTTACGGTTGATAGTGGGGACACATTGAAAATCAATATAGTAAAAGATAATGTTACTTCTCCCGCATATATACAATTAAAAGGACAATTATTATGAAAAGAATTATTAAAAACTTTATAATTAGAGACTCTTCAGAACTAGTTGAGGGTACAGGTAAATACGAAACCGTAAATTTTAGTCCACGAACTAACGATCAAGTTTTATTTGAATCTATAATTCCGGAAGTCGTAACACAAATAGAAAAAACAGAATTATTTGTTAACGGTATTAGATATATTGGTAACAATGATTATAAAATAATTAATGGGGTTACCATTAAATGGTTGAACCCATATGGTTTAAAAACTACAGATAAAATAATTTTTACTTATAGGTAAATATCTCTTTTTATTTCATTTTTAAGTAGTTAAAAAACGTTCCTGAAAAAAGTGACAATTATTTAACATTACTCTCTTATTTTTCCAAAATTATGTAGTATTTATTATGTGAATTGTATAATATATTGCGCATAAAAAAAACAATTCATACTAATAACAATCAAACATAAAAAACAAATATTATGATGATGATGGAAGAACCCCTAGAGGGGAATTTTTTAGGACTAGATCTTGCCCAGGTGGTTGGTGTAGTACCTAATGACAATGCCGGATATAATTTCGGTGTAGGTTTAGTTTTTTCTGAAGCAATCGCATTTGAAGTTTCTCCAGTTATACCTAACGGTGAAGGAGAACAAGAAGCAGTTGCAATGAATCAATTAGACTCTGCTCAATCTGATAACAGAAGAGACAGAAAAACTATTCAAGATGCTTTAGATGCTGAGATTGCTGCTACTGATGATGACTTTGCTTCTGCTAAAGAAGCTAGAGAATTAATCGCTAGTGATTTATCCGACTATGAAGCTTCTAACGATGCTGCATTAGCTGCTGAAATTGCATCTACTGATGCTGATTTCGCTTCTGCAACTACTGATAGAGCATTAATCAGAACTGAAATGGCTACTAACGAATCTGATAGAGATAGTGAAATAGCTACTGCTAAAGCTGCTGCAGATCAAGCAATCGTTGACGCTAAAGCGTTATTAGATGCTGAACAAAAAGCACAAGATGATAGATTAGATGTATTAGAAGGTGATGAGAATGTTGAAGGTTCTATTGATAACCACATTAAAAATGTTATCGATGGTTCTCCTGCTGCATTAGATACACTTAATGAATTAGCTGAAGCACTTGGTGATGACGCTGATTTCGCTAGTACAATTACTGACTTAGTTGCACAACATAAACTTGATGATGCAAGTGCTAGAGCAACTATGAAAAGTGAATTAGATGCTAAAGATACGGAGATTGAAAATGCATTAAATACATATAAATCTTCTAACGATGCTGCATTAGCTGCTGAAATTGCTGCTACTGATGATGATTTCGATTCTGCTAAGGATGATAGAGCGTTAATCAGAACTGAAATGTCTGAAAATGAATCTAACAGAGATGAAGAAATAGCTATCGCTAAAGATGCTGCTGACCAAGCAATCGCTGACGCTAAAGCGTTATTAGATGCTGAACAAGCTGCACAAGATGAGGCTACTGCTAATGTTGCTTCTGACTTAGCTGAATATGAAGCTTCTAACGATGCTGCATTAGATGCTCAGAAAACTAAACAAGACTCTGAAAAGTCTGCTGCTGATACTGATAGAGCTGCAATCAGAACTGAAATGAATTCTGGTTTTGATTCTGCTAAATCTGAAAGAGGTGTAATCGCTGACGAATTAGACGCACAAGAATCTAAACAAGAATCTGAAAAGTCTGCTGCTGATACTGATCGAGCTGCAATCAGAACTGAAATGGCTACTAACGAATCTGATAGAGATAGTGAAATAGCTACTGCTAAAGCTGCTGCAGATCAAGCAATCGTTGACGCTAAAGCGTTATTAGATGCTGAACAATCTGCACAAGATGAGGCTACTGCTAATGTTGCTTCTGACTTAGCTGAATATGAAGC
>JAAHTH010002707.1_pt1 | contig 13097 bp, 18 predicted proteins | sample 6116091 | NCBI WGS metagenome assembly JAAHTH01 (sample SAMN13939990, study PRJNA603662) | sponge metagenome | isolation source: marine sponge | host: Mycale hentscheli | place: New Zealand | collected 2006
GGCCAGTATCCTTTTTGCGAGTAAGAGCGAAGAGGAAACTAACGATGGCTAAGAACACAATAACATACGGAGTTCAAGATTTATTTTTTGGAGCCCCTTCAAAACTTGCTCCATATAGCGAAAAAGCTGATGACACTGAAATGGTCTTCGGCAACAAGTTTAGTATAACTGGTTATACTGGACAAAAACTTGATGGTTCACCTGATGGTCAAAAATTTGAAGTTCTTCAAAGAATAAATAAAGTTCAGAGCTTTAATTATAGCATAGACCTTCCAAAAGAAAATATAAATTCTGTTGGCTCAATCACTAATCGTGGTTCGTATGTTTCTGGGCCTCCTTCGGTTAATTTAAATTTCAATTATTACGCTGACGGAATCAATAACGAAAACCGAATGGGTTTTTCAACGCAAAACCAAATAGCAACATTTCCTACTTCATTTGTAAGTGGTTTGATGGCAAAGGAAACTGACAGAAAAAATATTTATTTAGCTATTGATAATGACAAAAACGCTGAGTCAATCCGTACACAAGACAAAGATGAGTACCCAGCGGCTCCAAGTGGGCAGTCTTTTATTCCCGTAACGGGCATCAGAGACCCAAAATCTGCTTCTTATGATTTTTTGATTTTTATTAACTCTTATATCAATAGCTACTCTGTAAATATGGGCGTTGGTGAGCTTCCAACTGTTAATGTGGGTGCTGTTGCTGATAATGTATTTTTTGCAAAAGGTGTGGATACTGGTTTTGGGATTCCACATATAAATACAGAAACTGCAGCCACGGGTTTTAGTGGCGTGAGCGTTGCTGTCCCTAAAAACTTTATAAACAATACCAAAACTTTTAATTACCCTGAAACTGTTTTCATGCCCGGAGAGATCAAGCTTTCTTTAAGTAAAAGGGGTCATGCTGGAATTAATTTTCAACACGGAACAGTTCAAAGTTGTAATGTAGATTTAGATTTGACTCGTGAAAACATCCAGTACATGGGCCACAAACTTCCTTGGTATAGGCCAGTTACTACACCAATTGGAATAACAGCAGGATTCGATATTCTTGTATCAGGTGATGCAACAGGCAGTTTGATGGAAGACCTTGTATACAACGGAGAATATGATATAAATGTTGACTTTATGACAGGAAACGTTTTGGGCATGAATTACAAACTTTCTGGCTTAAGACTAAATTCTGTACAGTATGATTCTAGCATTGGGAGCAATAAAACAGCCTCTTTATCATTTTCTTCTGACTTTAGTTTGGATGATAATTTTGGAGAAATTTCATCAGATAAAGGATTTTTTGTTAGTGGGCGTGTAATACAGGTTAAAGACAGACTTGTTTATTCTGGCATATCAACAACAGATATGGGGGGCATAGGTGTTGATGAGACAGTTTTTACCAGAACCGGAACAGTAGCGGGAGCAGGACTTATTCAAGATGATAAAGATAATACGCTTTATCCAAGATATTAATTAAAAAGGAATTTAAAAATGGCAGACGTAAGATTAAGAGATTTAAACCCAGCAGTTTTCGACAATAGTGTCGGCATAGGCACTGCTTCGCCATCTACACAGCTTCACGTTGTTGGTAACGCAACTGTTAATAATACAAGCAGCAATGCTGTTATTAATTTAACTTCAAATAGTAATAGTTCTATTTTAAATTTTACAAATTCTAGCGAGGGTGCTGTTTTAAGGTCGGATACTTACATAAGAATAGATACAAATGGCTCTAATGAAAGAATTCGTGTTTTGTCAGATGGCAAGGTTGGCATCGGGACGACTTCACCGACTGCCCCACTAACTGTACATGGGCCAAATGACAGCACCCTTACCAGCTTGTTAATTGCAGGTGTTGGCTCTGGCGACCCAAACATAACATTCAATGTAGCAGCTACAGATTGGACTATTGGTGTTGATAATAGTGTAAGCGACAATTTTGTAATTGCTAATGGTGTGAACTTGGCGACAAATCCAAAAATATCTATTACAACTGGCGGCAACGTCGGCATCGGAACGACTGCGCCAGCAAACCTATTGCATGTTCTCGGTAATAGTGCAAATGGAGAAATAAAAGCAGAGAGAGCATCTGGCGCAGTTTCTCTAATTCAAGCACAGGCATCGTTGGTTAGATTTGGGACTACTAGCAATCATAATCTTCAATTTTTTACCAATGACACTGGTAGGGTTACAATCACGAATGCTGGCCTCGTTGGCATTGGGACGACTTCACCAACGGCAAAGCTCCATGTCGATAATACTACGGGTGGTGATGATATTAAATTTGAAACCAGCACAGATCATGATCTTAATTTTGTCCTTGAAGCTGGCACATCCAACAATCAATTTTCACTTAGAATACCAGATGAGGTTGATAGGTTAGAGTTTATGTCTGATAGCAACATCAGAATGACTCTTCTTGATAACGGCAATTTCGGCATCGGGACGACTTCGCCAACCGAAACCCTCCACGTTAACGGAAACGTAAAAATCACAGGCTCGATTGACGTTGGGTCTTCTGGGTTCGATGTTAGCAGTGGGTTTATTTTGCCGTTTGGTGGAGGAACTGCCCCAAGTGGCTGGCTTGAATGTAATGGTCAAGTAGTTAGTCGCTCGACTTATTCTGCTTTGTTTGCTATAATTGGAACTATTTATGGTGCAGGAGATGGTTCCACAACCTTTGCCGTTCCAGATTTACAAGGTCGCGTGATCGTGGGTCAAGGAGGAAACACCGCACTAAGAACCCCAACTGATCTTGAAAACGTTGGCGACACTTTTGGAAGTCAAACTCACACACTGACAGAAGACGAAATGCCTAAACACAGGCATCAGTCTGACTTCTTTATAGCAAACGTAAATCACCCAAGAGTCAGAATTCATCATGGGGGTGTTAGTAAATATGGTCAACCCTTCACTACTTTTGCAGGTGGAGATCAGGCGCACAACAACATTCAGCCATCCATTGTAATAAACTACTTAATTAAAACTTGATTTTTCAATAGCGATCTGATATAATAACAAATGGAAGAAGAGAAAAAAATGTCACTCGATGACGCTTTTAACCTACTCGTAAATGCGGCTCGTCAACTTAAACTGAGCTATCAAGAACATCAAACTCTTGAAGAAGCCGCCCAAATCGTGCTCGCTGAATTAAATAAAAAAGAAAATACAGAAGAAGAATCTGAATAAAATATTTGACAGACTCTCTATAATACTCTAATATACAATACCTATTATGGCTACTGCAAAGAAAAACGAAATCAAACCCGGTTATAAAACTACAGAATTTTGGCTTACTGCTATTTGTGCGGTTGGTTCCCTATTGTGGGGTGCTGGTGTGCTAAACCCCGAAGGTGCTGGAACTGCAAACCAAGTATTTGGATTTGTGGCATCTGCCCTGAGTGCTCTTGGCTACACTGTTTCTAGAGGTCTCGCTAAAAAGGGTTAATCCATGACTTGGGTCGCTTTAATCAAGGCCCTTTTGGATTGGCTCAAAGACCTAATCAGAGAAGACACTAAAGCTAGTGATAGTGATACTATACCCAAATCTCTGAAGGATAGATGGCGAGCTAGAATCGAAGAACAAGAAAACCAATCTAAGAATGAACAAAATTCTGACACTACTGATTAGCTTTGTCTTTTTGACTGGCTGCGGCTCAACAAGAGTTGTTTTTGTGGACACACAAGAAGCACTTGTAAGAATTGGCCCCAACGTCGAAGGCAAGGTTTACGTTCTCAAAGACGGTGAATGGGTTTTGTCGAAGAACAAAGTCAAGCTGCCAGAAGGCTGGTATGCTGGTGGTTTACCCACAGAATAAAAAATTATTCCATAGGCCATAGCGATATGGTCGTCCTGCTCAGAGGGGAGAGTCTCAATGGCTCTCCTCTTTTTTTTATTAACTTAATTAATATATAGTGTAATTACTTGTATGAAAGCTTATATAAATAAGTTAAAACAGTGGTGGAAAAAAGTATTTCAAAGCTATGTATTCTTGGGAATTATACTTTCCTCATCTGTTTATATTCCCCTATTGCTCCACAATGACTACAATGGCAAGGTTGAAATAAACAATATGAGAAATGATGTTGAGGTGCTTTTAATCTCTAAAGATGGTGAATTAAAAGAAAAAACTTTTGAACACGAATTAGAATCAAGATCAATGCGTTCGGTTATTGAGTCGCAACAACGTGCAATAGAAGAGGCCCGATCAATAATCAATAGTTTGGTTCAAGAATTAAACAAGCTAAAAACAGGTAAAAGCAGGAGCGAAACGTAAAATGAAAAAAACAAGGCTGAAAGAATATAAGAATGGAACTTGGATAACTGAAACATATGATTGTGACATATGTGAAAAATCCGAGCAAATACTAAAGAAAAGAAAACAAAAGGAAAACCTAAAAAGTAAAACTTCTGGTTACAATAATGCAGATACATGGATAATGTGTTTCTTTGGTGTGGTATTGGCCACGAGCGTTGCTTTGAATGTGTATCAATATGTATTGATGAGGTCTTTTTTACAAATGATAAAATAATTCCCAAATACATATTTTTTGGTGTATTTACTACTGAAAAAGGCTTTTTTTAAATGGATGACAATTTTGGTTTTGAAGACATGGAAATGTCCGGTGCTAAACGACCCGGACGTAAATCTGGTGCTCAAACACCTGCCAAGCCCTCAGAGCGAAAAAAGGGGTCATCCAAAAATAAACCCGGAAGTGCGGGTAAAAGCGGTTCTGCAATAACTTTTTCTGCAAAAGTTGTTGATGCCCTGAAGAACAAAGTAAAAGAACACAACAAAAAACACCCCACTAAAAAGGTTACTGTTTCTCAATTAAAGAAGGTTTATCGTCGTGGTGCTGGTGCTTTTTCGCAAAGCCACCGCCCCGGAATGAGCCGTGGTGGTTGGGCTATGGCTCGTGTAAATATGTTTCTAAAAATGAAACGTGGTGGTAAAGTAAAAGATTCTTATCGTAAAGCTGACCAAGATGTAGCTTCAATTAGGTTTGATGACCTCAGGTTTGAAGAGCAAGAGCTAGAAACAAGCAACTCTAACATCTTTGACCTTACTGACGATATGACTCCTTCTGAAGAAGATTTCGCGCAAGCCGCTATTGATGTTGATCTTTATAAACTAGATTACGATTTTCAAGATGTAAATGAACTTTATCTTGATGACTATCAACCACTTGGATTTGAATGGGAATAAAATGAGCGATTTTGAATTTGATATAACACCAAAAATTATTGAAGCCAAAGAAGGCAAAACTTTAAATAAACCTTTTAGGACTCCAAAGGGGCCTAAAAAGTTTTCTGTTTACGTCAAAAACGAAAAAGGTAATGTCGTAAAAGTAAACTTTGGTGATCCCAACATGGAAATCAAGAGGGATGATCCAAACAGAAGAAAAAACTTTCGCGCCCGTCATAACTGCGATAATCCGGGTCCGAAAACAAAAGCTCGTTATTGGAGTTGTAAAATGTGGTCTGCCAAGAGCGTGTCAGACATCACCAAAGGTTCCGCAGACTGGGATGGTGAAACTTTTGCAAACCAAGACGAGCTACTTAAAATTTATCCTCAATTAAAAAATGTAGAAGAAATCACAGAAGCTGATTGTGGATGTCAAAACCAAGGCTGTGGTTGCTGTGATAATAATGATCCGGATTGTGACTGCAAGAAAACTGATGATTCCGAGTCCAATTCAGATGCTGCTTTAACAGACAAGCAAAAGAAACTTCCACCCGCTCTTCAAAAAGCAATTTTAAAGAAAAAAGGCAAAAAGCCCGAAGAAGAAAAGGAAGACGATAAAAAAGATAAAGACGAGGAAGAAGATAAGAAAGAAGACAAAAACCAAAAAGGTTTAACAGAAAAGCAAAAGAAACTTCCTCAAGCTTTGCAAAAGGCTATTTTGAAAAGACAGTCTAAGGCAGGTTACGCAAGTTTGTGGAAGAACATCCACGAAAAACGCGAAAGAATCAAAAAAGGCTCTGGAGAAAAGATGAAAAAGAAGGGCGAAAAAGGTGCGCCAACTCCAGAACAACTTAAAAAAGCCAAAGACAAAACAAAAGCTAAAGACTTAGAAGATCATGTTGCATTGCCTGTCTTGAAACAGAAGCGTATTGCTAGTGATTACTCTGAGTTGTGGAAAAAAATTAACGAAAAATAAAAAGGAATTAAAATGTTACAACAATTTTCAAACTATATAGCTAATGGTGGAACTGCAAAAATTTCAGGAGATGCTACTCTTCAACCCATTAACGTTTATGTTACCGCTGTAACAAATGGAAATACTTCTGCAAAAACACTTACTTTTGCTGATGATACTAACTTAGGGGTTTTAGAGGTTCCGCCTAGTTCAACTTTAAACTTAAGTAGCCCAATCAAATGTGCGAGTTTTACCCCAAACCACGCCGACCTTTCCATAGCTTACTTTGTATCTAGTATCTAAATTATGAAAGATTTTAAATATACTACCAGTTTTAGTTCCGTAATCAAACCATTGGTTTCGGAGGAAAAAGATAAATATTTGGCATTAGCTAGTCATGTTGACATCGGTGATTTTGTTCCAGATGTTAACACCGACAAGAACATTGATCTTTTGCCAATTGCTTTTAATGCCTTTGTAACCAATCGGGTTAACAAAAATGGTGACGCAGTAGACACTGACACTGCGATTGCTATGTACAAAGATTTTATTAATAAACCTATTAACATCGAACACAACAGAGAAAGAGTTATTGGAACTATTTTAACTGCTGGCTTTAGTGAGTTTGGAACAGATAAGCCCCTAACTGAAGAGCAGGTCAAAGAGAAAAATGAACCTTTTAACGTTACTCTCGGTGGGGTTGTTTGGAAAGTTGTAAATAGCGATCTTGCAGACTTAATTGAAAATTCAACTGATCCAGACGGCGATTCGTATCAAAGAATTTCTGCTAGTTGGGAACTAGGTTTTTCCGAGTACAATTTAGCTTTAATCCAAGGGGAAAGCAAAAACCTTGAAGATGCAGAGATTATTTCTGCTACTCAAGAAGTTGATGAGCTAAAGAGTAATTTAAAGAGTTTTGGTGGAACTGGCACTACCGAAGATGGTAGAAGCGTTTACCGAAAAGTCATAAATAACGTAATTCCCTTGGGGATTGGTTTGACTGAAACACCCGCTGCCGAGGTAAAAGGTGTCCACACCAAGAAGAAAGAAGAACCCGAAGTGGTTGCCACTGAAGAGGAAATTTCAGAAATTGAAGAAAAAGTTGAAATTAAAGAAGAAAAAATTTCACAAACTAACAATAATAATGTAAAAACAGATACGAGTATAGCTATGAAAATTACTAATATTCAAGATATTACTGACGAGAACCTCAAATTGCTTGAGGCTTCTGCTGTTAGTGAATTCATTGAAGATGAGCTTAAGACCGCCTCGGAAAAGTTTACAGCAGAAAAACTTTCTGTTGAAAATGCTCTCTCCGAAGCCACTGAAAAGCACGAGTCTTTGTTGAAGGAGCACGGCGAAGCTAAGGAGCAACTTGAGAAAGTACAAGCGCAACTTGGTGAGCTTTTGGCTGAAAAAGCCCAACGCGAAGCCGAAGAGCGTTTCAACACAAACATGGCCGAGATTGACGAAGAGTTCGCCCTCGAAGACGAGGAGCGTAATTTGATTGCTTCTGATATTAAGGACATGAATGACGAGGCTTTCTCCGCTTACACCGACAAGCTTAATGTTCTCTTGAAGAGCAGAAAGCGCGAGGTTATTGAAGCCGAAGAGAGAAAACAGGCTGAAGAGACTGAAGCTTCCAAAGAGGAAGAACAAGTAGCTTCTGCTCAAGAAGTAGTTGAAGAGGCTGTTGAGAATGCTGAAGTGCAAGCTTCTGAAATTCCTAACTCCACCGAAGCTACCGAACCAACCATTTTCGAAAAATACAAATCTGCCTTTTCAGTAGACGGATTTGAAATTAAATAAAGATATAAAATAGGAATTATTAATTATGCCTACACTAAGACCATTCAGAGATTATGATGAGCATGATGTCATCAACCTTTTCTCTTGGAGCGGAGCAGTGCCAGCGTACAAAGGTACGATGGTGAAGGTGGCAAGTCCTTCGGGATTTGTCGCATCTGACGACGAGCCAGTAGAAATGTTTGGTGCTGTCGGAAATGCTTACGCAAACACGGTGTCCCAAAGGTATCGGACTTCTGCTCAAGTGACCACTTGTACTAGTGGTTCTGGCGGAACCAAAGATATCCCATTGGGTATGCTTTTATATGATGTGCGTGAAGAAGATGAGAACGGCGAGAAGTTGATCTTTAATCCCCGCAAAGCTGCGGAAAATGATTATGTGATCAGTGGACAAGCTGTTCCTGTGCTTACACGCGGAATCGTTCTTTATAGTGGAGCCACTTTGGCCTCCGACACTGTTACCATCGGACTGGATGTTTACACTGCTGCTGCAGGTGAACTTTCTGTTACGGCTGCTCACATTGAGAAGTCCACTAAGGTTGGTAAGGTTCTCGGACTTAAGGACGCAAACAATCACATGCTTCTTAAAATCGAGCTCTAAACCTTAATATATAGGAGTTTATATAATGAAATTAAAATTAAAAGAAACCCCAGAACAGATTGAGTTGATCAAGGCTTTAGGCTCGAAGAGTCCTTCCGAGGCCGCTCAAGCTGCAGAGGCTTTCGCTGCTTTTATTGCACCTGTTGCTCAAAAAGTATTGGCTCAAGCTGGCACAGCCGGTTTGATTTATCGCGACAGTCTTTATGATGAGGACGACAGCCCTAGCATCCCACTTGACCTCTTCTTTGATGAAGGCGCAGACTATGTCAACGTTTGGTCTCAGGGTATGGCTGGCGGTCTTCCCTCTAGTCAGGTTAGTGGTCTTTCAGAAATGAAGATCGCTACTTACCGTTTGGACAGTGCTGTTAGCTTCCTCAAACGCTACGCTCGTCGTGGTCGTTTGGACGTGGTTAGCAAGGCTGTTGAAAGAATGTCCCAAGAGGTTCTTGTGAAGCAAGAGCGTAACGCTTGGGCCGTGATCCTTAAGGCTCTTGCCGAGGCTACCACCAATTCTAATGCTCACGTTATTTCTTCTGATACGGCTAACGTATTCAGTGTTAATGACCTGAGTGACTTGATGACCCTCGTTAAGAGAATTAACACTTCTTTTGCTAATGGTACTCCTGCTAACTTTGATAGCAAGGGTTTGACGGACTTGTTCGTTGATCCTGAGACTATGGCTAACGTTCGTGGCTTCGCCTACAACCCAGTTAACAGCATCGGCTCAGTGAGTACTGGCCCTGTTGCTCTCCCGGATAATATCCGTCAGGAAATCTTCCGTAGTGCTGGAATGAGCGAAATCTTCGGCGTGGTTCTTCACGAGCTCATCGAGCTTGGTGACGGCAAGAAGTACAACACCCTGTTCACCGAATTGGCTGCTGCTTCCAGCGTGACCATTCCCGGTGGTGGTGGCGGAACATTTGATTCCACTGACAAGATTCTTGTTGGTGTTGATCTGTCCCGCGAAGCGTTCATTCGTCCGGTTGCTCGTCAAGCGGATGGTGGAGGCACATTCACCGCGCTTCCTGATGACCAGTTTGTTGCCCGTCAAGAAAAGACTGGCTTCTATGGTTACTTGGAAGAGGGTCGTGTTTGTATTGACGCCCGTGCCGTTGTCGGTATCGCTGTTTAATCAAACTAATAATAGCTCATATAAAATTGACTCAGCCGAAAGGCTGAGTCTTTTTTTGTTCCCACACAGACCCCTAGCGTGTAAGCCTTTTTGAGGAACAAGGATTATGCCAAGAAAAAAAGCTAGTAAAAGTACAACAAAGAGGGCCACTGCAAAGAAGACAAGTCCTGAAAAACTTAATGAACTAAATCAAGCTCACGGCAAAGTAGAGGGGCCAGAGCCAACTACCTTGGATCAAATCTGGGGAGATAGTGGCTTAAGCAAGTATAGAACTCTTGATGCTAGTGAGTATGAGGTTTATTTAAAACAGCTTAATAAAAGCGATTTACAGCGTCATGCAGCCGAAATGGGTATCGTACCAGTAGATAGCCGAGAAATGCTCTCAAATCGGCTCCTGAAGGAATTTAACCGCTATGTAGCGAGCTTTAAGATGCCCTCTACAAACAAGCCAAGTCAACCAGTTTCTGATAAAGTAAAAAAGATTTTATCGGAGGGTAGATAAATAATTTTTGCACCGGCGAGTTTCACACCCCGCCCAACACAGGCGCAAAACACAAAGGGCTAGAGTAAAATCTAGTCCTTTTTTATTATCTTATATACAAATTATTTGTGTAATATAATATATATTATATGGCTACCTCGCATGACATAACTTTATCGGCAGGAACAGACTTTTATCATCGCTTCAGTGTGACAGGATCGGGTGGAGGCGTTTTTGATTTAAGTAATTATTTAGTTAGTGGAATTGTGCGTCCTACTTACGGGGCTACTGGTACTATTTTGGACCTTGCTCCAGTTACAGGCTCACCTACCAGTGGGCATATTGATATAAATTTAAGTGGCACAAACACAACAGGTTTAGCATCTACGCAAGGTATATATGATATCCAAGTCATTGATAAGGCAACTCACGCCAGCAGAATAAAGCTGGTAGAGGGTTATTTTAATATTAATCCAACTATTCGTTTTTAAGAAAGAAAAAATATGGTAAAAATTGTTTCAATTGCAGACGAAGCTTATAGAGAGTTGGCAAGCCCATCAGACTTGTCAATTGCGGCTATATCTTTTTGGCTAAGAACCAACCTCGGACAACTTAACAATTTAATTGATACAAGTTACGTTCTAGGTGCTGACACACAAGAGCTAGAAACGGGGCTTACAATAGAAGAAGCGGTTATATTTAAAAAGTTATATTTTGTTCATTATTATGATCTTAAGATTAGAGCGACTCTTGGTGCAGCCTCTAATGACTCTGTTGTAGAAGTTTCTTCTGATGGTGCTCGCGTTAGAAAGATTAACAAGAACGAATTAAGTAAAACTTGGATGTCTGCCAGAAACTTAGAAAGAGATGAGCTAACTAGATTAGTAACGTCTTATAAACTCACCGGGAGTAGCCCTCGTCAGGTTGCTGGTGATGATACTATCAGTGAGAAAAATAATACGCGTATTGACGATAATATGCTGAGATCGAGAAATTACCTTTAATGGCTAACTTAATCACAACTGGAGATGCATTTTCTCTAACCGGAACTCTTGGGGATCATTTTGATACTTTTAAGAGGGAAATTGTTGTTGTTAAAGAGCCACAAAGGGTAATTGCTAATACAACCTCTAATAATTCCTACGCAGGTTATGGGGCCTCCTCTAATCCAACAGAGTATACTTATGTTCCAGTTTCTGGTGTTTTCTCTGGTATAGTTAATTATACCAATAATCAAGAAAGTGAGCTTGGCGAGGAGCTAGGCAACATAACGATTGGAAAAGGCGTTGTAAGAATAAAGGTTGAGCAAGACGCAAGAGACTATATTCTTGATGGCTCAAAAACAGAAGTTATCCACGTTGATGGAAGCTCTTTTAATAAAATTACTGACGATAAAGTCCAAGATTACATAGGACTTAAATATTACATTTTTTATCTAGAGAAAACTGATTAATGCAATTTAAAGTTAAAAGTTTTAAAATTAATGCAAAGGCTCTTGGAAAATATATTTCACAAGAGAGTAGCAAGACTAATGCTTTTAGGCAGGAGTCATTTAAGGTCGCAGAAAAAAGAGCTCAAGAAGCTAAAGATGAAATGCTCAAAACCTTTGATGAGCAAGCAATAACTCAAGAAATAGAAGCTGGTTCAGAAAATACATTTAATTACAGTAAAAATTTAAATGGGCTTGGTTACGGAGAAGGCTCGCTTTTTGGTTTTATTGGTTTTCACGAAGGCGATAGACCAATTGACTTGGTTAGAGCTTATCTTAGAATGTCTGGAAAAATGTTTAAAACGCCAAAAAAAGTAATTTATAATAAGCAAGTTTCTTATGAGTATAGAGTTAAAACACCAGATATAAAAGAATTAGAATCAATTACGCCAATGCCTTGGGAGGCTGGAAGAAGTTGGGTTAGAGCAATTGAAAAAGGTATATCTGGACTTGGTTATTACTTACTTAGCAATTCTGACAAGAGCAGATCAGGACAAGGTGTTCAAGCATCTAAAAAACTTAGGGGAGCTACTTATAGACCTTCAAAATACATGTCATCTATTATAAATGCTTACCTAAAGCAGTTACAAACCGGAAGAACTCAAAGACTTAAAAAATGATACCACAATTTGACAATACAGTTATGTCGAGCTTTTACCTGTGGGTCGATCACACCCTCTTAAAAAAGGGGCAAGCTTTTACAAATTATGGCTCTCTATTTTATCCTGTTAACAACCTATACCAAGGCTATAACACTTATGGCTCACCATTCAGACAATTTGTTGCCGATAGCTCTGTTACTGGCGATGGTTTCGGAGCTAATATAATTAATGAGATTTACTTGGATGGGGCAGAAAAAGAAAGAACTGAGTCCAATTTTACTGGAATTAATTACGCGCAAGGTCAAGTTTATTTCACGAGCAGCGTGGACACCGCATCTACTCCAATAAGTGGTAATTATGCGATTAAAGATTTTAATATATTTTTAACTAACGAAACAGAAGAAAGGCTTTTGTTTGAAACTCAATTCACAATTTCTAATAGAATAGGTGTTTCAGCCACTGGTTTGCCGCCTGACTCATTAACCTATCCAGCTATTTTCTTAAAAAATATGGGAGGGACTAATGAGCCATTTGCCTTTGGTGGGGAAGAACAAACAGATTTACGCACCAGAGCCATAGTTATAGCGGATAATCAATTCATGCTAGATGCTGCTTGTTCCATATTTAGAGACACAAGTAAAGACTATATTGGTCTTTTATCTACTTCTGAGATGCCTTTTAATAATTTAGGAGATTTCACCAATTACAGTAACTATGACTATACTGGGATTACAAATTCTAAAATTGGCACAAATGACTCAATTTTTATAGATAACGTAAATATTAGTAAAATCGGGGGTGCTTCATTTGCTGGAATAAATAATGTAAATCCTAATATTTATAGTGCTT
>JAAHTH010002056.1_pt3 | contig 13096 bp, 15 predicted proteins | sample 6116091 | NCBI WGS metagenome assembly JAAHTH01 (sample SAMN13939990, study PRJNA603662) | sponge metagenome | isolation source: marine sponge | host: Mycale hentscheli | place: New Zealand | collected 2006
CAGAGCCTCTTGCATCCTCTCAGTAATTCGAGAGCCACCCAAGTGCTCAATAAATAGAGTTTGACGCATAGGGTGCTGCATGACCGCAGTACTGAACGCAGCCACAGGCTCACCCGCAATATAAACGATCCACATAACGGACCGTCTTTCTCGAAAGTTTGCCAGAACGCGCTCCATAGAAACATTTCTTTCGTCTCTCTTTATACTGGCCGCCAGAAACGGCATGCCGATCTCAATTCCGCGGTCGATGTCTTCCGCAACTGCCGGAATGACTTCAACATCATCTTGATGCAACTTTACCACGTTATCCATATTTACGCCAGCCTCAGCCATGCAACCTCGTGATCGCGATTGTAGACGCCGGAGCGGCCGGTGCGAAGGCCGTCGCCGCGTTTGCACTCAAAAACCCGCTGGTGTTATCCACAGCCCACATGGCCTCCAGATAGTCCCCGGCGTTGATCTCGAATATCGCAGATCGAGACACAACTAGCACCGCCCCGTTCTGGTGTAGTGCGTTCTCCATCGATGATCCGGCGACGTCAGTGCCGTTGATGCGAGGCCAGAACCAGAAGTTGACGGTCGACGACGACGTTGACGCGATCTGCGCAGAAAAGCTAATCATGTATTGGCCCGCCTCGTCAAAAACGATGCGCGACGCTGGTGTGCCATTCGTGACGCCGTCAGCGACGCTAGACGTGTAGGTCAAAGCGTAAGGTGTGTTGACAGTGGCTGCCGTCTGGTGCGCCGTGATTGCCCCGGAGTATTTGCCGTCCTCGAGCACAATTTGCACCCACTCTCCGCCCTTCGACACCACCGGATAACCCGCCAAGTCATCCCAGAGTAGCGTGCCATTCTCAACCGCCGCTGCGCCGGATGGCTTAAAGACGAGCTGTGTCAGTGCTCGCCTCGTCCAAGTCGTGAATGTCCGCGCCCACTCGAATATATCTGGCCCAACGGCGGGTGGAATTGGAGACGTCATCTCTTGCCGCCCGCCACTGCCTCAACGCGCATGACGCCCACTCGCCAGTCAGCGAGGCGCGCTCCCTCGACGCGCATCCGGGCCTGACGTCCACTGAAGCGAACCGAAGTCGGGTTGGCCATGTTAAATGGCCCGTGAGAAGTTTCTGCCCCGTTGGGATATAGGCGTGTTTTGAATGTGGCCGTGACGTCGCCCTGTGTCAGCTCGTCAGGTATAAGCTTAGTCACCTTAGCTAAGTTGTCGCCTGAGCCAATTGAGAACGGGCCGGTTTCTGCAAACACTGTCGCGCCCTCGTAATTCAATCCACTTTCGTGGTCGTACATGGTTCCGCCGGCTGACATCATAAGTGGGTGGCTAAATACTCCGCGATCAACGCCACAGGTGCGGGACAGCGACCCGGTCGTCCAGTAGCCTTGCTTGTAGTCGTAGCTCACATATCGGTCGATCTCGTTTGAAGCTGAGCTACAATAGAACCACCAAATTTCGCCCTGCTGACCAAGGGACATGCTCCAGCTTAGGCTAATCTGAGAACTATTAATGTCGCTGAAAACGTAATCCTCAACGTCACACTGAAGCTCTTGCACGTTTGATCCGTCATAGAAAAAGAACGACTTGTGCCCCATCCAGAATGTTCCGGCATCAACAGTCGTCACCGCCTTGCGCGATGCGAGGCCACATGCCTCTGCGACTTTCTCAGTCGAGTAAACGAATGGCGCGCCAACGTAGGTCATGCGGTGCACATCTAAGTCAGTTAGGATCAGCGTCTGAGCCCGTCCTCGCTGGGCCGCCATAATCTGCCCCGACGTCTGCAAAATCTGGGCGCCGGCCTGATTGGTGCTGGCCGGGGTCCATGTGGTGATGTCCTCCTGATCGGACCACTGGACGGTGCGCGGATCCCCGCCTGCGCCCAAACAGAACAGGAAGCGCTCATCAGTTACAATGATGCCAAGATTGCCGGTCGGCGCGTTTGCGACCACGGCAGCCGAGTTAGCCACCACGCCGTCCCACTGGTACACCTTACCATCATAAACACTACACCCGACAAGAAAGTCCCCAAAGTTGTCGAGGGACCATGTGGTTGCCTCACTATAGTTTCCAGTGTCTGGACGCTCAGTGCCATAAAATGAAGTGCCGTAAGTGCTGTACCCGTAGCCAGTCTTAATCGTGGCTATTGCATCCCCAGCAACAAAGCCTGCGGGCGTGATATCGTAAACAGTGCCGCCAGAGTTTGCGACATACAACTTATTGTAAGTCGCCAAGGCGGTCCAACGGGAATTGTTGCTTTCCTGCCACCCGTGCATGCTTCGGGCAGTTTCTGCGATGGCGTTAGTTATACGCTCTCTCCATCCGCCCACCGGGCGCAGAGACGTCCCTAGCCAGCGGACGAGGTTTCCATCTCGCCATCGGCCAGACGCCTCGTACTCAGTGCCGTTTCGAAACATGCCAGCGGGGATTTTTAGTGGAATTAATGCCATTTTACACCGTATGTGTCCCAGATGAAGTGAAGTCGTAGTTGGTGCCGTTGATAGTTAAACGGACAAAGCCGTCGCCGCCGTCTGCGCCCGCCTTGACGGAGCTACTTTGATATCCCAAACCTCCAGTGCCGCCTGGGCCAATAGTAACGGTGATTACGGTGCCGGGCGTTATGGAAGACAGTGTCGCCGTTTTATACTCGCCCGCTGCTGTGACTGGGAACCCACCGCCCTGAGCGGGGCCGCCAGTTCCGCCGGCGCCGCCGCCGCCCGCGCCGCCAAGATCGACATCGTTGCTCGGCGGGTTGCTATCCCCCGTGCCGCCAACTCCGCCTGCACCCCTAATCACTCCACCAACGTCCACGCCCGCTCCGCCCGCACCCGGCGTGGATGTGCCTGACGTGTCCGTTAGACGACCGCCGCCTGCTCCGCCAGAGCCCCCAATTGAACTGACAGTAGTAAATGCTGGACTTGATATAGATGTCGTGCCGCCAGCAGTTCCTGCGGATCCACCAGCGCCGCCGCCACCGCCGCCAGCTCCGACAACGTGGTACAAGATGTCAACAACATTTGACTTGCCGTAGAAATCAGATACCGATATTTCGCCGCTAACTGGGACGCCGGCTGCTGCGTCGTAATATTCGCTGAGGCTGTGAGGCGCAGAACCGCCAAATTCGCCTTGTATGTCAGAAAGGCTCAACGCTCCAGATGTTGGCAAAGCCATTACGCATCTCCAAACGCTGTGACGTCACCTTCGACAGTCAATTCACCCGTACTTTTCAACTCAAAACGATCAGTGCCGCTGTAAGAAAATTTTAAACTTGTGCCAGACTGCGCAATTACCCAGTCCCCTAAACTGAGAGTGGCTACTGTGGTCGTGCCAGTCATTGTAGCATTTGCTGTCGGGGCTTTACTATCCAACTGCGTCTGTATTGATGACGACACAGAATTAAGATAATTGATTTCTGCGGTGGTTGCAGTTACGCCATCCAATTTATTCAATTCGCCTGCGGTTGCAGAGACATCTACGCCATTAATAGTTAGTGCGCTCAAGTTAGGCGCAATTGTACCTGACGTCCCGTTCACGCCGTCAACAATGGTATCGAGCGCCGTATTGATCGTCGCGCCCCAAGTGTCCTCAGATCCGCCGATTGTCGGTTTAGTTATAGTGATTGCCATTTGGTCGCCTCGCGTTTTATTACACTATACACAGTTTTGCCAGTAATGGCTACGCCGCTTGCTGCTCGATCCAAGTCGTGTCCGATGTTGGTTGGTCTGTCCATATTGTAGCCGACGTTGATTGATCTGTCCAATTTGTTGCGCCAACTGACTGCTCCGTCCACCTAAAGCTGGCCGGACCAATCTGCGGGACACCAGTAACGATATCACTCAGCACAATGACGTGAGCCTGCGTCATGCTTGGAGCGCCGACTATTGGAGTGCCAGCAACAATGTCCAAAGATGTAATATTTCTGCCTTGGATAATCGAGACAGTCGAAACTGTCGGCAGGCCGCTGGTAATGTCAGTGGACGTTAGCGCAACATTTTCAACCAACGCCGAATTGGCAACGGTGGGAGTCCCAGTGATAATGTCAGTTGACGTTAGGCTTTGAGCGCGAGTTATAACGGGCGTACCAACAACGGGTATGCCTGCGTTAATGCCTAGAGTGGCAAAAACCTGTGTCTGAGACAAGACGCTGTCAGCAACAGTCGGCACGCCAGCAGTAATGTCGGTTGGCGTTAAGTGTACTTCTTCAGCCGCCGTAGGGGCGCCAATAGTCGGCACGCCGGACGTAATGCCTGATGCCGCAAGAGCGTTGACTTGGGCAATGGTGGAAGCCTCAACGGTCGGCACGCCCGTCACAATGTCGATGCCAGTAAGAATGTGGTTGTGGTCTAGGTCAGGCGACCCGACAGTCGGAACTCCAGCTACGATGTCGGAGATTGTTAGCGCCTGATCTGACGTGGCCGTTGCGACAGCAACAGTCGGCACGCCAGACGTGACGCCTGCTGACGACAGCGTGTGTACCTGAGACATTGTTGAGGTTGCAACCGTCGGCGCGCCCGCAACGATGTCTACAGTAGTTATAACCTGCTCGGAAACAGCCCCGGTATCCGCAAGCGCGGCAGAAGCTAATGGGGAAAAACCAAGCATTTGTTGCTCCTACGGTTTAGTGGGCCAAGTGATGTCGTGTGGAAAGCCAGATTGATCTGTAATATCTAGCAGAGCAGTTCTGTAAGCAGCCCACTCAGCTTGGTTTTCAGCGGTCATCTCGGCCCAACGCAAGTTGTTAGACACGATGGGGTCAACTTCTCTGGCTAAGATGTTGTCACGTTCAGCACGAACCTGTGCCGCTGCGGCTGCATCTAGCTCTGCCTGAGTAGGAGCAACATACGCTGCAAAGTCTGTACCAATCAGAGCCATAATAGCATCGTTGTCGATGGTTGTATCAGTGTCAGCAGGGTCTACTGTGTAAGGAATCCAGCCGTGTTGTGGGTGGTTAATCTCTACGTCCATGCGAAGGTTGCCTGACTGTAGAGATACCGCATTACGGACTTCTGTGATTGTAATGCTCATTATGAAATCCTCACCCATATTCCGCCTCGTGCATTGTCGCTGCTGTTCCCTATAGTTGCGTCAAACATTTGTCTCCATGTTCCACTCATAGTGTCACTTGTAACAAAATCAGGTGGATTAAGAGTTGTATTAAAAGAGATACTTGTGGAGTTATAACCGTGAATTGTAATATTACGAATACTACTGCCAGCGGCCGTTGACCCTTCCGTAACCCTTCCTTGTATTCTAGCCCCCATGATATAAGTACCAACATCTCCGTAGGTTGTGCTAGGGCCACCAGCAGCAGCCCCATCAATCGTCATGGAACCACTGGTTGCTGAGATGTCATTCGTCTGATGATTGATGGTTAATGCCATGTTATACCGCCGTGCTTCCGTCCATATCGTCCTGAGCCATGACCCAAGAGTAACACTTGTCTAAGAAGGCGTCACCTGATGAAGCCTCAACTTCAGTTAGACTTGCGTTGTAGCGTTTGAAGTCTACTTCACGAGTGTCGTCAGTTGGTGTAGCTGTCGCATATGCTGACAGGTCAATCATCACGCTGAACTTTGGATCAGTTCCACGTTGACGGCTGATTGCCGCTGTCACGATGCGGTAGTAAGCGTTGTTGAAAGCGATGCCATATTGGGAGGCACCTTCTGCGATGTTGTTTTGAATAGCCATTTGGGATCTCCTGTTAGGCGTAAGTTAGTTATAAGTCAGCTCTGTTGTGTAAATTGTAGCTAAAAACTTAATGTTAGTAGCTGCTGCGCCTGTTGCTTGAACTTTTAGGCATCCGTTTGTTGTATCCGCAGACAAAGCTAGACCCCAAGATGGCGTGTTATCTATTACAGTAATTGCAGAGTTGACCAATGTAGTTGCACTTGCAGAACCCTCTCTTCGAATTAAACCTTTTACTTCCCACGCTGCACAAGCACTGCCATCTGTTGCGTCTTGTCTTGCAACAACCGTTCCGTGGAAAGAATAAACAGAGTTGTTGTTTAACATAACCTGATTGTCTGTGGACGCAGCACTATTGTTTGTTGTCAGAGCTTCTGCTGTTGCATCTGTCGTATCAGATAGAAGTATATAAATACCTGCTTGGTTTTGACCTGCATACTGTGCGTTGTAGCCACCAAAATGAACGCCGCCCTTGGTTCTACTCTTTGCACCACGGCCTAATACTATACTTCTATCATGACCACTATCAACTTGGCTTTCTGAGCCAAAGCCTAAACTATAAGGCGCATTTATATATGTTGCTTGTAATGCAACAGAATAGCTGCCGCTTGAAGTGGTTGAACCACCGTTTCCAAGCCCTACAGAGTAATCTCCCGCAATAGTGCCTAGTCTGCCTATTTTAACAGCAGCCTCACCAGTTGCTTTTGTCTGATACCCCATCGCAATACTATTAGTCCCAGTTGCGCCATAGCTTGAGGTGTTGTTAGCAATAGCTGCAGCGAAGCTGTCTGCGCCAGAGGCGTAACTGTAAGTTAAGGCGGTTGCTTGGCTGCCAGCAGCTTGTGCATTATATCCTACCGCAGTTTGGCTACTTGTACTAGCAGAACAGTCGCTGTTATAACCAATCGAAACATTGTTGCTTCCTGTCGTTACACTATTGCCAGCAAAAATGCCTAAGAAAGTATTAAAACTTCCACTTGCAACTTTACTACCCGCTAAATAACCAACACCAACATTACTTGATCCCGTTAACTTATCAAGGTTACTACTTTGCAGCGCATTTCTACCAACCGCAACATTGTTGTCACCTGTTGTCAAATAATAAGCTGAGTTAAACCCTACGGATATGTTATAGTCGCCACCTGATGCAGTGCTATTTCCAGCCTGCTGTCCTATCGAAACACCTCTTAAACCAGAAACAGCATTTACACCAATTGCAACACTTTGATTTCCATCAGATTGCGCATTGCTACCTATCGCAAGAGACAAAGTTCCTGTAGCAGTCGGATCAGTAGACCCCGTTGTTTCAGCAGCGTAAAGGTCAGCACCACCACCACCGCCAGCATCTGCAAACGTAACAGCCCCTGAGCCATCAGTAGTAAGTACCTGGCCGTTAGTACCGTCAGAAGTTGGTAGGGTGTAGGCACCGCTGATCTTTACAGTTGTGGTAGAGCCGCCCAAAGCCATAAGCCCTGCGGTTTCAGATAAAGCATTAGTCCCAATAGCAACACTATTTGCTAAAGTTGCTTTTGCGTTTTTACCAATGGCTATTGCGTCTGTGTTTTGCGCTCCGTAAGATGAGCTATTAGTATCAATGTTTGCCGCAAAAGACCCGCTACCTGAAGAATAAGCACGTCCAATAGCTGTTGAAAATGTTCCAAGAGCTTGCGCACTATATCCAAATGCATTTGATCCAGGACCAGTTGCATCAGCAGTATAACCCGCTGCTATACTGCTATCACCGCTTGCTAAAGTAGCGTAACCAATAGCAACAGCGTCACTTCCTGTTGCCCTAGTGTATGCTTGCCCAACTCCCCTGTTGTCCTCATATAGATCGGGAATATCCCCCGCCGCAGCCCCGATAAACACCACCGCAGATCCAGTTAAGCTCAAGGCGGCGTCAGAGTTAGAGCTTTCGTCTACAGTGCCTGAGCCAATCTCCCATGCCGTGCCATCCTCAATGACGTAGCGAACCACATCACCGTCAGATACTCCTGCGTCAGCAAAAGTTTGGTAGCCGCTCTCAGCCGACCCAAGAGTAATTGTTCCAGCGCCTGTGGTGCTGGTGGACATTTTTGCCCGGTTCTTTAGAACGGCCATGTCTAAACCTTATGCTGGATCTGGGATGCGAATGTCTGAGGCTGTCAGGCTAAATGTGTTTCCAGAAGTTACCGCCTGAGACGCCGAAAGAGAACCAGTCGCAAGCAGTCGGCTATTCGACGTGTCAACAATTGCGTAGTGCGTGGCAGTGCCAGTCCCTGTGACAGACGCGCCAGTGATTGCAGACAGAGTAACCTTACGCCCGTTTGGCGAGGCATTTGCCGGGGCTGAAATGCTAATGCTAGTTTCATTACCCAACGTGTAAGTGCTGGTAGCCTCCGCATAAGTCGTCGGCTCCTGAGAGCATATGTCTACGCGGTTGCCCTCTGTGTCCAAAACGGTCAAACCGTTATCAAACACTCGATCATTTAAAGTTGCCATTTAGAAGCTCCTAATTTTCATGCGGTGGCTAGAGCCGCCAAATTTAGCCTTATCGCTGTCTTTATTTATAGCATCAACAGCGTTTTTATACAACGATGCCCAAACACTCAGCCGAGTGTCGTCAGATAAGAATGGTGCGCTGTGTATTAATGATCCGTATAAATACGCATCCGGATAGTAATCCAAGACCCAGTTGCTCGTATTGGCGTCAGTCAGCGGAATGATTTTTGAGTAGTAAACCATCTCCAGAGTATAGGTAGCGTCAGGTGGTGGAATTACCTCAATTGAGCCGTCAGTTATAGCATAATATCGCGGCCGGCCCGCTACGTTATTTGTTCGCTGCCTCAAGCGCAGCAAGTCTGCTTGGCTCGCAAGCTCAAGGCTATATGTCGCGCCGCTAGTTAAGCTTAGCCGAATAGGCTCGTAAAAATCAGACGGCAATGCGCTATATTGCGTAGTCAAATCAGCAGTTGACCTCTTTTCCATGCGCCAGTGACGGATTGTTCGAGACATATCCGCTTCAACCATGCTTATAAAGTCAGGAATTGTGGAGGCCAAGTCGTCTCGGTTAAGCCAACTTGCTATCGCTGACTTCAGCTCAGCATAAGTGGTAATGCTCACAGTCTACCGCCTCTCGTCCTAAACGCCCGATTATCTGGGTCGTTCATCCATTTTGCCAATCGCTTGGGGTCATCTGCGATGCCCTCGCGCTTCAGCTGATAATACACCGAAATCGGCAGAGTTGCCACCTTGTTTAATTTCTCGCCCCACCGCTCGTCCGCGCTGTTAAATTCGCGTTTGTTCTGATCCAGAATGGCGTCCATTTGCTGAACTGTTTCCAGCACATATTCGCCCTTGTCGGTCACATGCCAGAACTTCTTGATCCCGGTCAGCTTGTCTTCGCTAAAAAGTCTTTTCATTGCCCACTCCAAAGTAGTTGGGGCGACCGAAGCCGCCCCACCAATATTAGCTTACGTTGAGATCGAAAACGCCGCCGTGAGCCTTTTGCTGGGATATTTTTAGTCCCATTTCACAGAGAAGCATTTTTTTCTCGGCGTCCCCGGTCTTGGCAAGATCTACCGCTTGGATCGGGCGCAGGTAGCAGACGGACGCATACTCTGGATCGAGCAAGAATGCGTCACGCTCACGCTGGAAGCGGTTTGGAACCACTGACAGTGTGCCGAAGTCTGACAGATAGACGTCAGCGGCGCCGATGATGGTTGTTGGGCCATCTGACGGTGCTTGGTAGCGCTGTGCGGCGATACCGGCGAAGCCAGATACAACAGTTTTGTTGTAAGGACCGACCATCAAGATAGATGGCTGACCGCCTTCGGTGAACGCTTTTTGCATTACGTCTTTGACCATTGCTTCGGTCAAGTCGCGCTGTGTGCCGTCGCCGCGGGCGTCGGAACCGTCTACTGCGGTCGGGTCTGTGCCGTCACCAGCTTTGCTGGTGTTGGTCGCGATCCATGCGCCGAGACCAGCAGTGACGCGGGCTGTGCTGGAGTTGCCAGCAACTTTGGCTGCGTTAGCAGTCAAGATCAGCTCTACGTCGCGCTTGAGCTCGGAGCCCCGTTTTGCAAGTTGGTAGCTGACCTCGTCGTTTCTGCCGGCAAGGGATTGATCACCCAAGTTGTCAGCCACGATCATTGTGCGGCGCGCGATTTGCGTGTAGTTGCCGACGCGAGAGGTGGAAGCTGTTGAATCAAAAGAAGAAACGTCGTCGCCGTCAATGACTGGCACGTTCTGAGCGCTTGCGAGCTCATCAGTTTGCCACTCAAAGTATGTGTTGGACACATTTTCGGAGCCGATGTTGGCTTGCAGAGGCACGTCCTCTGGCCTTATGTTGCTGATTATGTTGGATAATTCTTCGCGAATACCTTTCGCGTCGAACGATGTGAAGGTGTTACCTACGATAGCCATTGTGTATTCTCCTACAATAAGGCTTTGATGGCAGCCGCTGCATCACGCACGCGGCCGGTTTGCTGTACGCGCTGTTGCGCTTGTCGTGCACCACTCTTCGGTTTCGGTTGCGTGCCGCGTGACCCTGCCCGTAGCGTTTTGCCGCCCTTCGCTGGCTTAGGCTTGGCCTTTGCCTTGTCAGCTCGAGTTGCTCCACGCGACTGTAACATTGCCAGTCTGGCCATTTTAACGACCATCGCGCTGTTCATTTCGTCAATGTCCTGCTCCGCAAAGCCGGATGTCAGAAGAAATTCGCGAATTTGGCCAGCTTCTTCCGCTGCCACTTTCCCGTCTCTCCATTCGGGGATCAGGTCGGGGAGAATTTCCCGCTGCTGCTCCACAAATTGCGCCTTCGCTTGTTGCATTCTTTGTTGTTGCAACTCGTTCATTCGCGCCTGCTCTTGCGTCACAGCCTGCATCTGCATTTGCTTCTGCTCTAACTGCTTTCGCCATTGACGTTCAGCCTTCGCGGCCAAAGCGGGGTCTGTGTCATACAGGGTATCCCAGTCTGGCTCGGCCTCTACCGATTGCTGTATCTGTTGCGCAATTTGCGGTAACAGCTCAGCATATTGTGCACGTTCCCGGTCCAACTGAGACTGAACTGCGGAGACTTCTTTCGTCTTCTCAGCCAGCGCCTGCGTCTTGCGGGTATAATCTCTCTGCCTCAGATAACCGTTTCGTGCTTCCTCGACCGTGATCTCTTCGCCATCCACTTCGACCGTAGCCGCTAGAATGTCGCTTTCTTGAGATTGATCTTGGTCCTCGTCCTCGATTTCCTCGCCTTCAAGATCGTCGGCCTCTACGTCAAAAGATTGCTCTTCGCCTGCGTCATCCGACATTTCGGTCTCTTCCACATACTCTGTGTCTTCGACCTGTAGCGCATCAGCCTCTGGAGCATTGTCCTCTTGCGAGGGTGCCATCATGGCGCTGATTGCATTTTGTGCTTGTGACAACCCAATCCCTTGCGGGGTGTTGTTATCTGCCATAGCTCATTCTCCTATTATGGACCTATTTTCGCTTTTTTTCAATAGACCCATTATCCACCATTGCGCGCAGCGTCTGGCGAACCATTTCGACGCCACGCAGTTGCATGTAAACAGCCTCCCGGCTGTCCTTGTCGCTGGGCGCAGTCGACTTAAACTCCGCCCAACAATTCTGTTCGATCTCGTCCATGAAGCGGTTGAGATCGGTGTCACCTAGAAGACGCTCAGCCTGACGGCCGTCGTCGATGATTTGCTGCTTACTCTTCACGCGCGGCCTCCTTAATCACGTCAACCTGACCGCGCATGATCTCGCGATTGATTGCCAGCTCTGAGCGGATCTTCTCGACGTTGAGCTGCGTGCCATACTTCGCCTGCATTTCCTCCGCCTTGACGAACAACTCGGCCTCAAGCTCGTCGCGCTTGCGGTCGTCTTCCATGACCATATTCTCGCGCTTGAGCTGCAACTCTGCCGCCTTCTTCTGCATATCCGCTTGGATCTGCTGGATCTGCACTTGGATGAGCTGCTCGTTGATGTCGGGCTTGTTGTCTGGTGGCGGCGGACGGAAGTCGGCCGGATCATTCCAAAACTGCGACGTATCCTTGAAGCCCGCCAGCTCAGTCATGGACTTGAGCGTGTTGGACAGCTTGGAGATATCGGTCAGCGGATTGACTTGGCCCATTGTGGCCAGTGCCTCTTTCTGCATCTCACCAATTTGGCGCATCATCATCATACGCTCGGTGTCAGTGCCTCGGCCCAAAGCCACATTCACCGAGACGTCCATCTTGGCGTCCCAAGCGCGCGGGTCGATCTGCACGAACTTATTGCGCAGGCGAACCATGCGTGGCTGATCTTGGTGCGTGGTAATTAGCTTCAAGATGATCTTGAACAAGTCTTTCATGCCAGTCTCGGCAAAGATCCGGGCGATCAGCTCTATGTGCTGCTGTGCGGCCGCCACAGTGGCGTTTACAGCGCCGGCAGTGCTGCTCTGGAGTGCTGCTGCGTCCAAGCCCATAGACGCCTTAGAAACGCCTGTGCGAGCCTCCTTGACCTCATCCATGTATTGCAAGACTGGGAACGCCTGCTGCCCGACGAATGGCATAGACAAGACTTGGATCTGGCCGGCGGAACGCTGGCGGATGATCGAGCCGACTTCTGTCGACATTGCGTCATCCAAATTAACCATGCCCTCGGTCACAGCGATGCGCGGGTGTATCGACATCGCCAAGCTGTCGAGTGTGTTCCGCATGACGTTTGACTTGATGCGTTGTATATCCATGACCACGTCAGCGACGCTAAGTCCGAAGAAATCATGCGCCTCGGGCTCCGGGCAGAACGAGCAGAACGGCGCCATGTCGATTGCCTCGTTGCGCCGAACCTTGTTGCCGTCGCCGGCGGTGCAGATCTTGCGCAATTCAGCGACGCCGTCGCCGTCATAGTCGACGCGGATATAGCTTTCCGTGTAAGCCACCTTGCGCATCGCCTCGTCGTTTCGCGCATTCATCTCGTTAGTCAGGGCCGGGTTGCGTGTGCGGCGCTCGACGTTCGTGTTCATGTCGTCGTGGGCTGAGGCCAGACCTTCAACGTCTTCCTCGGCGTAACCCATCGACACCAGCCCGGAGACTGTGATGATGCGGCGGTGGCCGACGTACGACGCCTCGGATATCGACTTAGCCTCACGAGAGATCAGAAACTCTTCCGGCGGAACTGCCTCGATCTGCACGCGGCCGTCGGGACGCACATATTCAACTGTGATGTCGTGCACCATGGGCGGCATGATAAACTCGCCGGTCATGGGGTCGATCTGGGGCTCTCCGACAGTCTCAGACGACTGCACGGTAATTTCGGCGGCCGGGTCGGCGGCAATTGCTGCCAGAGCTGCGTCGTCGAGGCCAGTCATGTGGAAAGTCTCGACTTCGGTCTTGTCTTCCCAGAAACACTTAATGATCCCGACCTTGCGGAGCAGTGCGTCTTTAAACGCGC
>JAAHTH010001769.1_pt2 | contig 13080 bp, 13 predicted proteins | sample 6116091 | NCBI WGS metagenome assembly JAAHTH01 (sample SAMN13939990, study PRJNA603662) | sponge metagenome | isolation source: marine sponge | host: Mycale hentscheli | place: New Zealand | collected 2006
CCGTAGTTGCGTACCAGTTGCACGTGTCGCAAATGGTTGTAATGCAGCCTGAGCACTCTGCATGGTTTGCGCTACCGCACCGCCAAGTACCCGAGGGTCGTTAGACCGCGCAAGTTGGCCACCTACTGTGAATGTGTGTGAACGCTGCCCGACAGCCTTTCCGGAAAACTTTGAGGCAACTGCGGACAGTTCCTTCATGCTCTTGAGCGCGGACTTCAGCTCCTTCGCCATGGTAGCGATTGGCTTTGTTGCGTTCTTTTCGAGGACAGTTTTGAGTTGCTGGAGTTGTTGTATGCTCTGCCTGTCTAAGTTCAGGCCGAGACTAACACCTTTCTTTGTTGCCATCGGTTCTTATGCCTCCCAGTCTGGAAGTCGACCGTCTGCTAAAGCTACTTCAACTTCTTCTTGCCACGTACGCAAGGAGGTACTCTTGATGCCAAGGACTGTATTTATTGTATCTAGGCGTTCGCGCATGTCTTGTTCCTCCTCGCGAGTCGGAGCAAGCTTCAGCTGCTCCTGTATCGTTTGAGCCATGTCCACTAAGTCAGTCAGGAACTCACGCACGTGAAGTGCAAAAGGTCGTGACATAAACAATGGATCATTCCCTGGCCTATTATACTTATTAGACCACCAAGACTGTACTATACCTAAGTCCGTATCAGGTGGTTTTTGCGCCTTCTTCTGGATTTGAGTCCAATCGAAAGAACCGACGCTCATGCGTCACTACCTCCTGCCACAGTGCTACAATGATGTTCTGGTCGTGCAACTGCCGTAAATCACGCGCCCATTCAGGACACCGCCAATCGCCGTCTTCTGTCGTTAGGCTAACCGACATGTGTGCAATCGCCTGATTCAGAGTTTGTGAAAGCGGGTCCATTGCTTCGAAGGGAACACCGCCTGCCATGCGCGCTGCAATGGACGAGACGGCCTGCTGTTCACCGACATTCAAGATGCGATTCGTGAACGCGCCTGCCCAAGATGCACCACGTCTGTCCTTATGACCAAATTGGAAGGTGTAATCAATTGCATCCTTAGGATCGTCCTCAGCTGCAGACTCTTCTGTTCCGACTGCAACAAGTGGCGTAGACGCCAACTCCATCGCTTGTTTTCTGAGGTCTTCCGCAGATGGTGCGGCTGCTTTCTTTCTTGCCATGCCCTACTCATACCAGAGCAGAACGTGTCCGTACAGGGGAAGAATTATCCGTTTGCGTCGCCGTCAATTGCGCGAGTTGCGACAAAGACCACATCTTCTCCGACTACCGCACGGGCACCGAAGGTGATGTTATGTGAGGTCACACGAACACCTGCAAGCTGCACGAGCGCAGTCCCAGATTGGCTATCCTCAATCACAGCATTCATTGTGCCCATGTTAAGAATGTTCGCCAGTAACTTATCGGAACCTTCGCCATTGTTCCACTTGGGCATATACTCCAGCTTCTTGAGTGACTCGTTAACAAGATAGAGCCGAGAAGCAGTAAAGGTCACATCATAAGACACAGGAACATGCTCTACGATCTCCATTTGGTCTAGTACAGCGACAGGCTCATATCCAATTGTTTCACTGTAGGATGCGATTGTTGCGTACCCAACGATGCTGTTATCGATGCTCAGCTTGACGCGAGAACCGGTGGCGACTTTCCCCTGTTGTACGCCTGCTTGTGCACTTGCTGTAGCCATAATCTAAAACCTCTTATGCAGTCTGAGTCACTGTTACGAGATGAACAGTTGCCTTGACAAAATTGATTGGTGTGATTGGTGCTATCTCGACGCTGACGTCCAATGTGTCTCCGTTGAGTGTCATGGAGAGTGATCGCCATTGAACGATTGTGCCCTCAGTGACGAGCTGATTTAGGATATTTGTAGCTGCAGCTTTACCTGCGGCCAGAGTACCGGCAAATCCAGGCTTTCCGATGATAGTCTCAAGTGCATTGCGGAAGTTGAAGACGGCAAAGTTTGCTGCCTCATTGACTGACGCCTCAGTGAACGCGAGATTTGTAGACTGTAGGTACGTCGTAACATTGCGCACACAACGTCGGCCGACACGTGAATTCTCCATGAACCACAAGCCAGAAAGAATCATGTCACTAGCATCCCCAGTAGGTGTTGGCTTCCAGGAGCTGTCCTGCTTCACTTCAAGCACATCTGCGGTCTTACGTGTCAACGATGTTCCGACCGTGCTCCCTGCTTGCATGCCAGCAGCTAGCGTAGCTTGATACCACGGCATAAAGTCACGTTGTGTTCCAGCTGTATCAAAACGAGTAATCGTCTGACACGCAGCACGCAAATGCCGTGAATTCAACGCCAGTGCCTGTGACTTCAATGATGTCTTGCTCGCTAAGGCAATTGGCGCAGTTGGTTCATTGCCGCTGTCTACGGCAATAAGGCCGACCAGACCGTCACGCTCACTCTTTCCTTCACCGCACATTGTCGCGCAATGCTGCTGTACGTAGGAGTGGATGGATGGGTCGCCACTGAGCGGTACAACTGTATTGACATCAATCTCTTTGAGTACGTCAATTGCTGCTTGCCATTGTGCCTCAGTTGGCGCTGTTCGCAAGTTGCCCAGGTCATCAGTACCGTAATCAGAGCCACCACCAAGAAACTGATAAGCTCCCATGTTTGATGGTGCCTGTCCCATGCCAGCTTCTGCTGTGGTCGCGGCAATTGACCAACCGCCACCTGGTGCCGCTTCAAGGGTTGCGACGAATCCGCCACCGCCCCGAGGCGTGTCTCCGGTGAGTACAACTTCACCAACACCTGAGCCTTCAGACGCTGTGACATACTTAGATACGTCAGGATGACAATTTATAGCAGCAACTAGGCCATCCTGGACCGCTGCGATAGTAGCCGCTGTCCCAGAAACAACCACAGCATTGGCATCAATGTTGATGCCCCACGTGCCTGCGTCGCCGCCAGACACAGTGATTGTGTAAACCTTAGGTACAAATGTAACTCGTGCGCCACTAACGAGGTCAGAACTCGTAGACATCCAATCAATGATGGCCTGTAGCACAGCGCTAAAGCCAGCATGTGTACCTTGGTCAAAGATGTTTGTGGGTGATTCGGTCGCGTCGAGTGTGTTTGGATTTGCGCCCGTTGTTCCTGTAAGCAATGCACAGGTAAAGCCAAATTCTTGGCCGACACCTGCATTGTCAATCTGTCGACCGTTGAAGTAATCAGCAACCTTTTGCAGTGTGTTGTGCGTCGTAGGCACTGTTTTCCCCGCAAAGGCAGAGAGTTGCATAGTATTTCCGCTGTCCACACCACCAAGGGCGACAACGTCAACACGTGCAAAGTTCACTGTGCCGCAAACAGGTACGTAATTCGATCCAATCTTTGCCGGAATTGTAAGAGCTTCTTTTACGGCAGCGCCGCTTGCATCAAGGCCGAAGACAGTGACAGTTTCTTGGTCATCACTACCTACAGTTTGAACGAGGTGCAGTGTTCCCGCCGCGAAAATAGCCTGTCCGACAAGTACACCACTATTTGCAGCGGTGGCCATCGTAACAAGTGTCGCAGCAGATGCATTATCTACTGTGACGGTACCTGCTGACGCATCTGCGTCAAGGCCCGTGCCTAAAATTGCACCATGTACCGTTGTGAATAGCGTACTTCCAGTCTCACCGACTGCAATCGCTTCACTAATTGCATCACTTGAACCGTCCAGGCCGTAAACAGTACAGATCGTTCCGTTATCTGCGCCATCAGTACTCGCGATAGTCAGGACTTCGCCGCCAGCAGCCGTAGCTGTGGTGCTGATTCCCGCGTTATCAAGTGAGCCATAAGCACGAATTGCACCGTTAGGTAGAACGTCTGCTGTTACTGCTTCCCAACTTGTCGCACCTGCAACACTGGAAGGCTCATAATCGAGTGTGAACACTGCGGTTTCATTACCGGTTTGTGCTGCGTCAACGATGCCGATGTTATCGCCGGATTCCGTGTTAGCTGTGTCCTCAAATTGTACAGATACAAGTTTACCTGCCGTTGTGCCTGCGCTGATCTTCACATTGATCTGGTTTGTGAATGCGCCCCAGTCATCTGATGTCACCGTAAGTGTTGTGCCGCCGCTGTAGTTTAGCGTAGTGGCTGCTTGATCTGCCTGATTGACCTTGATGCACACGATTTGCTGTGCGCCTGCAGGAATAGTTGGATCAGTTGAGGGCGCAAGCGCAATCGCTGCGGCCTCACGGATATCACCCATGGCTGACATGTCACCACGGTACCTAAACTTGTTACGGTTATCGCTCGCAGTATTGAGTCGGATGATCTGGTCTGCGGTTGTGCTTGCGTTTGTCGGGCGTCCGCCCTCTGCGGTGCCGACCAGGGCAACAATACCCACAGCGCCAAGACCGAGCTGCTCTAGCCCTGATGCGTCAATGCGTGTTTCTACGCCGGGGACCGCTGTGCGTCTACCATCGAAAAAGACTGTTGTTGCTGTCATTTGCTACCTCTATTTATCCTTTTACAGGCCGATCCATGAACGTCTTGTATGCTGTATGCCACTCGGCAATTGTGCGTTTTGGTGGTGCTTGGTTTTGCATATTTCGTATAAACCCAGCAAGCGGCTCTCGGCGAAGCCCGCAGACCTGCGTAAACATCTGCGGAGTAACACGTGGACCCGCAATTTCGTTCGCAGGTTTTGGAGCGTCCATCTGTTGTGTGGCACCTGGCTGCGTCATCGTTTGCGTTTTCCTTCTTTTTTGTTTTCGTGTCACCACTTTATTCTCTTTTACACGCTTCGCCCGATCCACTCAAGCATTACGACTCCTCTGTGTTGTACACTGACACATTCTCATTCACTGCGGCAACCGGCGTTCCAGGCGTGTCACCGCCGTCAATATAAGCGCCGTCGAGCTTCCGCCCTCTTGGGATGGGGTCAGCCACGAGCTGAAACTCACGTTGACACGAGAAGCGAAGAACGCGTGTAAACAAGAAGGAGGGGATATACCGAGGGTCTGGTGCAACATCAGCACCTCCCATGTCCATATCAAACAGTCCTTTGCCGACTAGGAAGTCATGTGATCGTTCCATGAAATACTTGGCCAGGTGGTAGTACCACACACACACATCCGGGTGCTTCGCGTATACCAATATGTTGTAAGAGTGCCGGTAAAAAGTTGACAATAACTCACCGCCGTCAATGTCAACGTCGTTGTAGTCCATAATTGCATCTTGCGGTGTTAGTAGCCCGGCAAAGTCACCAAGAAAGTGCTGCTGGGTGGATTCGTCTTTGAGCACAATCGCATACAAAGGAAATTTGTGATCCTCTCGTGCGTAGTTGTGAACAACCGTGGGTGCATGATCAGCAAAGTACTCTTTTATCTTGTCGACTTCATCCTGTTCTAGCCCTTGGTAGAGCCCAAAGATGCGATCAAGTCGATCTACGTTCTTTACTAAGTCCGCAATGCCATCTGTCAGCGCTGTGTAAATGAACCGCTCAATCATATTACTTACCTATCCTTATTACAGTTGCTATGACTTGGTCCATCTCACGATCTACCTCGTCACCGATTCGATAGGCCGTAACACCAGGATGTATCCATTTACCAGGTTCCTCGCTTGCTGGTACCATTGTACGGAATGTAGATCCTTCTAGGCGATTTCTAGGCCCTCGCTTTGCTCCTGGCGCTGTCTTAGTCAAACCTGCATAAATGTCAGTGGAGTGCGCAACAAGACGCGTCTTGACACCTCCGACTCGGGGACCTGGTCGAGCACGCGCACGAAGCTTTGGTGCTACTCCTGCTTTGAGGCGCTGTCCCGCACGGAGCTTACGTACGTTAGACACGAGTTTGTCTTGTAAGTTCCCTAATTTCTGCTTTGAATTGTACCTCCAGTGTCCGCGATATGGGTCGCCCAATGCAGAACCACCAGGCACTGACTGACGACTACGAGGATCTGTGTGCGTGAAGTTGACTACCTTGTTTTGTGTTATGGAATCATTAAGTCGATACGGTCCTTTGCCCTCTTCGATCATGAGCGGCACTTTTCCGCTGTCGTCGATACTCTCGTAGTTATCAATTGTGACTACTACTGTGTCGCCACGAATAACAGGCTGACTAATACCCTGTACGTAAGCAGCCAACGTTGAGTGTAGACGTTGCGTAGCTTTTGCGATCCAGCGTCGTCGAATTTCATCGCCGGCAAGCTCCAGGAACCGCTGCTTGTGTTCCTCGTACTCATCAATAATGATGTCTGCTAAATCAGGCTCTTGCGACAGCATATACTGCTGTAGATTCGAAGAGCGTAATACTTGTCCGGCTGCATTGAATGTAAGGCGAAACATTACGTGCTCGAATCCATGTGCTCAAACTCAAGCTCCACCTCCGCTTGGATGGGCAAGTTCTGTGGATTACCAACTCCTGGTGTGATCAAGGGACGCTTCTGTTTTCGGATCACACTCGTCGCTCGAACAGCATGAGGATAAGTTAAGATTAACCACGCTGGATGACATCGATACGTAATAGAGAGCCGAGTGCCCGCAACAGGTGCCAAACCAGGAAAGAAAGCGATGTCACCATCAATAACGCTGAAGTCTTGTCCTTCTACATATCGTTGCGTTGTTGCCTTTATGAGACTAACACCGATCACCGGGTACCTCAGCGTTAGCAGAGAGCCAGAAGTCGGCATTGAGGCAAGTTGCGTATAAACAATCTCAGAGTCTAAATTTGTCAGTCGATCATAATAACCAAGGTGATTCTCAGGACGGACTGTGATGCGTAAGCGGCCCCATTGCCACCCGCCAAGCGTGTCATAAGCGTCACCCTTAAGCTGCGGAGTAGACATTGAATTTCTTGCCTGTGTCATGAAGCCGCGAATAACCGCTCCGCCGTGCTTCTTTTGGACCGCAAGCTGTGCGTCTGTTAGTGTGCCAGTCTTGGCCTCATTGACTACGGAGCCAGCAGGACCGTACCAGTAAAAGCCTGTACCGTTGCATTCGTCGCAGTTTGGGTCAGGTTGCTGTGTCTGGCTGTTGCTGTCGTCACAGGGACACAACGCCATGTGGTCCCACACAAATCGAGGGCTCCGTTCAATAGCCTTCTCAAACAGAGAAAGGTCAAAGTCGACACGAGGTTTGATCTTCTCGTTGAGGCCAATAACATCTGACATGATCAACCCATCTGGAACTTGATGCCTTTGTAGTAGCGTCTCAGGGCAAGAGTTTCATCTTTGATCTCGCGTGAGTACTGGCGGATACGTGCACCGTAACCTGAATTGGTCGCGCTCGCGGTTGAATTGATCGCCTGCGATAAGCCGTCCATGCTGAATTGCTGCGAAGCAATACCAGCACCAATGATTAGATCACCCAAGATAGCAAGAGGGCCAAGCGAGGCCATTTTCCCTACAAGACTCTTGATGTCAAATGGGACACCATTAGCAAAGCCAGCGGTGTACTTGATGCGGAATACGTCAGGCACAAAATCTACCCAGCCGTAGATAAGCGGCAACCATGCGCTCGTACTACCTAGCATAACCGTAGTGTTCATGTCAGGAATTACCATGACTTGCCCAGAATCCTTGTCTACGTGCAAGTTAGACCCCGTGAACGTCGTAATAGTATCATCTGTGGGAAGGACCATTTTGACTTCTGTTACATCGATGACAGGGTAGTTATTGAGCTGTAGGTATATGAATTTATAATACTCTTGTACAATGTAATCTTGTCGTTCGGATACACCGCCATCAATGGCAGCTTCATCATAAACCTGTGTGCGAATGGGGATGTCTAGCTGCCGCTCTGCGAGACTGACAGCTGATTGAATGTACCACTCGTAGATAGTGTCAGGTAATTCATTTCCTGCGTCGTCTGTTAGATCAAGACCGAAGAGATAGTTGCTCTTGAGTTCATCGACCGTAATGACATCAAGGGCTTGACCAAGATCGCCGCGAATGGGCTCGCCCATAGAGGACTCGCCGCCCGTGTCTGTATTCAGGTAGGAGGTCCGATACCAGTATGCGCCGTCGCCCTCTACATCAGTAAACTCATACACAATCTGGCCAGAGACCAGTGGGATGCGTTGCGGTGAACCAGTGCCAGGACCGGTCAATACAGTGTACGGACCTGCGCGGCCTTCAATAGACCGATGCACCTTGATGACATCATAGTGCTTCCGTACCGCCTCTAGGTTAGAGACGAAGAAGTGTAACGTCGTAGGAAAAGCCACGGAGGTAGTCTAGCACAAAAGGGACTACTCTGGCTCAGTACTTGTATCTGGCTTCTGGTGGCGGACAAATCCCTTACTGCCTTGCAGCTCCCACACACCATCTGCGTCATTCTGCGGAACTCGATACTTCTCCGCCAAAAGCTGTAAGCCTTCCTTGAAATCCTTGTTTGTTTCCCCCAGCTTCAACAAAAATGGCGCAAGTTGCTGCACTGCACTGGCTGCAGCGTCTGCAACCGTTAGTCATGCTGTTTGTGATGCATGATGAAGCTGATGAAAGCTCGATAGAGCCTCGGCGGAGACTTCAATCTGTGTCTTATCTTTTTGTACGGACATGAGATGGTATTAGCTTGAGTGGCTATTTGTGGCAGGCAGTGTGATAAATTCGTCGTAATGTCACAGGCAGTATTGTTGTTTGCTGAGTCTAGCAATTGGGGCGCGATTTCCAACTTTAGTGAGATGTTCAACTTATCTACTGACTATTGCGCCTATGAGATATTAGATCGGCCCGAGAATGACGGGGGCTATGAATTTGGTGCACACATGACTATGCATAAAATTACGTACAATATAGCAAACAAGCAAATAGCTGAGCTAGCCAATAGACCGACAACGATATTCTTTGCTTTTGGCTCTCCTGGTGCTGCGTTGCTGCAGCGCTGCATCAAAGATCTAAAGTTAGATCCAGCTATGTTGAAGATGAATGTCTTCTGGACAGGCACAGCAACGATGACAGGACACACACAGCATAAATACGGAGAATGGGTCCGAATGCACAAAGTCAAACAATACGCCATGCTTGACCTCTTACAGTATGTTCCTGGGGCATTGCCGCTCATGCAGACGTATAACGTAACAAAGCTGAAAAATATGCGCACAGCTGTTGAACAAAATAATACGATTACAATTTGTCACTCTCCAGGGACAAAAGGTCGCACAAATCTAAAAGGAACAAAGATCATCAATAGTGTTGTTGAGGAGCTAAGACAGACGTGGCCAAACTTGAGGTACCTTCAATTAGGTTCGGCGCAAGGATGGCTTACGCATGACGAGTGCCTAAGGCAAAAAGTAACCTGTGACATATTCATCGACAAAGCAGGAAAGCATTGTGCTGGAGGTGTTGGAAAGTCTGGCATTGAATCAATTTGTATGGGGATACCTACTCTGTCTGCGATGCATGATTCACAATTGGCTGCAGAATACCAAACGCTTCACGTGCTTCCTGCCAACACAGCAAAGCAGTTGAAGGAAACGCTTTTGTGGCTTTTGTTGAGCAAAGAAAATTACGAAAGCGCAAAAAAGCAAACACAAGCGTCTGCAAAGCTGTTCGACTATGCTTTTGTGTTGTCTTACCTAACGCAAACTATGCGGAAATAGGTAGTAGAATAATATGCGCGTATACATTGACAGCTCACACCGCGATGCTTCGACAGGACTCGTGCGACTCTTTATAGGGCTCGGTGCAACGACTTTCTTGTCTAGGAAATCTCCACAAGACCCAAACTTATCGTCTCTACCTGTGTGCTCTGCTCCTCTAGAGCACAAGTGGGATCTTATTTTGTCATGTAATTACAGAACACTGCGCGAACATCAACAGCTGGCAAATAAAACAGGAGCATATCTAGCTGTGCGGCAAGGTTTAGGCAACAAGCTTCGGTACAATACAAAAGAGACAAAGAATCTAATTAGCGCTACGCCTAGCGTGGTAGCTGCCTTCAAGCAGCTGGGCGGCAACGCAGTCTTTGCTCCAAACTTTCTGGGAGACCAATGGAAAGCCAAACAACTGCGGCCTGATGACCCGCCGCTTTTATGCTCATTAATATCGCACTACGAGCGTAATTTCCCTGCGGCTTTCAAGATAGTAACAGCCATACAAAGTGAACTCCCAGAATATCGAATAGTACTAGCGGGCAGAAACAATCCTGATGGGCTACAGAATGACCTGAAACTTCTTCCTCGTGCTTCACTGTATTTAGGCATAAAGCCGTTCGGTGGCGGTGACAATGCAGCAATCAAAGCAGCTAACCTTGGCTTGCCTCTTGTTGCATACAGTAAGTATTGGCCACAACAAAGCCTGCAGCACATCTACAATGTTCGTGATGTGATCTTATTTGACACAGTACTTGATGCTACAAAGAAAATACGAGCTTACATGAGCAGGTCACCAGAAGAGCAACAAATACAGCGCGAGCGGATACGAAACAGGGCGCAACGCGTTCTTCACGTCGAGCGATACACGAAGGCTGTGCGTGATTGGCTTGATGCTTTACGCTGATTTCATGCTTTACGTGTAAACACTTGGGTAAAATATCGACGATTGCTTCCGCTCTGCTCGCCGTCTGTGTAGAACTCGCAAGAACACTGCCATCCTTGCGCATTAGCTATCGCTGTGATCGAATCCTTGGCGTAAATGTTATTCCAGTGACCGTCAGGATGATAATAAATTCGCTCAACTTTTGCTGGAGGGAGAAACCAAGTGACGACAACTGCTTTCTTTGCTCCTGTCAGCACAATAGGCAAAGAGTCTTCCAAATTAGGCTGGTGCTCAAAGACACAGCGTACATATATAACATCAGCTTCTTCTTCTTTTATATTCTGGAGGTGCTTATTACGAACAGTTACTTCAGGGAATCTGCGTCCTAAGCTTCGAGCTAATCGAGGAGTCCCTTCATACATAATATAATTGAACTTTCCTTGCTGTGCCTCTTCGCGGAAATAGTCAGCATAATCAAAGCCTGCGCCAGGCCCTATTTCCAGTATAGTATCACCTTCGTCTGTGTGTGCTTTGACTTGGTCTGTTGCTTCTTTTCTCGACGGGTGAGCGCGGTTGCGGCCTAGGAACTCAGTAGGTTTTTGCTCTTTCCATGAATTCTCCCATATATCGAACAGTTCTTTACTTTGTGTCGTCATAATTTCCTTTTGCTGTGTCATCTTACGCGCCTCCAATTATTTTAGCCAGTCCTGTAACCAAGGAACCTTTCTCTTTGTTTGATTGCTCAAATTCTTTCATTTTACCGCCGCCTCGTGTGGTAAACGGTATGCCCCACTTGTGTGCTAGTATTGCCCCGTGTAGCCGCATTGAGACAACACGCGTTGACGCCTGCATAATACTTTGTACTTCTTCAATATCGTTGCTCAATATTTTACGACAGGAGAACGGAAGTGCATTAAGGGGCGTATCTAGCACGGGCTCAATGCCAAGAATGATGTCATCCGTTTGTAATTCCTTCGTTAGTATCGATAACACACGCGTCTGGAAAAGTTTATGCCCTGGATTTAGTACCCAACAAGTCTTATGCTTCTTTGTTTCTGTGGTTCTCGGTCGATAGAAATCATCAGCCAGCACAGGATCAGCCATATCAAAGCACACACGAAGTGAACTAATAGCTTTTTTTGTTGTTTCGTTTCGTACACCGACGTGCGCAGCACCGCGCAACACTTGCTTAGCTTTAGGTACTGTCTCTCTACTTGCTCCGATTGAAATAAAAGAATAAGGCACCGACACCGGCTGCCACCAGTCATCTCGGAGAGGCCAATGTGGATGCGCTAGCAATCCGCCTCCTCCAATCAAGATATGGTCATACTGAGTACTGACTAATTCTCTTGCTGGCGCAAACTTTCTCCTTGCTGCAGGAGAACGCAAATGGGAAGCAAACGTAAGCTGTGCGGAGGGATACTGCTTAGATACAATCCGCTCTAATGAGCTTGCTTGAAGTTCGTCACCGAGGTTGCCATTTCCGTAGGCACCAAAGAAAAGAAGCCGTTTCATATCTCAGCTAAGCGATCTTTCATCAGCTTGCCCACAGCTTGAATACTATAGTCTGTCGTGATCGCTCCTCGGGCAGCTTGACCAATCGCACGGACTTGTCTTGGGTGTTCGTAGCAGTCGCGCATAAGCTTGCTCAAATGAGATAAGCTTGGTTCCGCCCAATTTTGTTTTACATCATAGAACGTAGGCATCCCGTGAACAGGCACAAGTTGATGATCAATGAGCCAACCGGTCTCTTGGTGTGTCACGTATTCGGTAGGCCCACTCCAGCCTGTCACAATACAAGGTGTACCCATGAGCATAGACTCACTAATATGCAGACCCCACCCTTCTCCTCGGTAAGGATACACCCCAACATCCGTACGCTTTTGTAACGCCAGAAGGTCTTGATACGGGAGCATCTGCGGAATGATCACAATCCGGGGCGTTGTTTTGAGCCCTGTGCCTCGTATCGCATGAAGTACTTCTTGCTGAGCTTGTGCGCGTCCTAACTTACCGAACCCACAATAAGTTTTGAGGACCAACGCAACGTTATCGTCTGGTGTGAACTCAGCGCAGTAGGCCGCAATCAAGCCCATTGGATTCTTTCTACGATTCCAAGTAAAGCCTGCACCAAATACAAATGTATCATTAGGCACACCGTGCGCTGAGAGGTCGAGTTCCTTCACTTCATCAGAATGGAACATCTCTACATCATGCGCGTGAGGAATACGAACCATAGGCAAGTCGATGCCTGATCGCGCAAACACTTCCTCGTTGAACAAGTTCGGTGTCCACATCTCAGTGATGCCTGCTTCTTTTATGGCAGTGACCCAGCGGTCATGAATCCGGTCTGCTTCCCATATAGTCACACCGACGATTGCCTTAGGCGACCAGGCACTATCGTCACGCCTCGCACGTTCGCGCTCAAGCTCCTGCCTGACAATTCGAGGCCAGAGATCAGGCACACAGTGAACAGCCAGCACATCGTAATCTAGGGGCCTTCCAGACAACGTGCGCAGCATGTCATCCATTTCAGCGTTCCCTGGTGTATTCGGGTCATCGAAAACGAGTGCCTCAAGTGTTAGCTCAACACCTGCTTTATACATTGCCTGAATATAAGTTCGAGAAGCCTGCGGATAGCCACCACGATCACCATAAGGCCCAATCCAC
>JAAHTH010001177.1_pt1 | contig 13074 bp, 14 predicted proteins | sample 6116091 | NCBI WGS metagenome assembly JAAHTH01 (sample SAMN13939990, study PRJNA603662) | sponge metagenome | isolation source: marine sponge | host: Mycale hentscheli | place: New Zealand | collected 2006
CAGACCTTTCAGAATTTCTGGAGGCCCTTAGCGGGTCAAGCATGGACGGTGATGATGAGGTTGACCAAAAGCTTGATGATGGCGCTGAAGAAGATGAATCAGACGTTCCGGCTGAGACAAAGATTGGAAGGGATGGAATAGAGGATATTTCAGGCCCAATCTTGGCATCAGAAACATACGCAAAATATGATGATATTGACTTTTCTGTACCTAAATCAGTAAAAGAAGAACTCAAGAAGGGTCTTAAATGGCATGAGGAAGGGCATAGCGGCGCTGGCCTTAAATCTGAAACTGTTTCTTGGGCAAGAAGAATGGCCAATGGCTCAGACATAAGCCCAGAGAAGGCAATCAAGATGCGAGCTTGGCTTGCTCGACATGAAAGTGACAAGAAAGGCAAGGGGTACAAGCCGGGAGATGATGGATTCCCCTCCCCCGGTCGCGTTGCTTGGGCGCTTTGGGGCGGGAACCCAGCAGTTGGGTGGTCAAACAAGCTTGTTGGCCAAATGAAAAAAGAAGAAGATTAAAATAAAAGCTTTTATACTTGCGCCAACTGGTAAATTAATTTACTAAAATACAAAGTTGTTGTTAATGTCGAAATCTGATAACATCACTAAGACGCTCAAAAGAGGCGCTGTTCAGGTTCGCAAAACTTTCGGAAAAGTTAATGCCTAAATTCAACGAAATGCTGGACGGCGTAGAAGTACTCGGAAAGCCAATCCGAAAAAACGGACGCCTTTCTTGTGAAGTTAGGTGCCGCATCCCTGTTCAGCTTAGTGTTGGTTCTTCCGGCGCGCTCTCTGTAAGAAACGAGAAAACAGAGAAATCTGTAGATATTGACGAAAACAGAGCAAAAGAAAATGAAGAAATTGTTGTTGGCATTGCCAGCAGCACATCTGTTGATTGGCATGGAACGGAAATGTCGCTGCTTGCGCTGCAAGATATGGTTCGACAGTTCAAGCGTGGGGTTTCTCACGTACCAAGTCACAACGATGATGAATGGGATCAGATGATTGGCCGCACGGTTAATGGCGAGATTGAGCAGCGTACAGTTGTTAATCCGCATCCCGGCCTAAGAGAATTGAATGAAGATGAATATGTATTGAGAGTCACGTCTGCTGTTTACACAAACACAGATAAAGGCAAGATGCTCGTTGAGCGGCTGAGTCGTGGAGATACGATTGGCTGGTCTATTGGTGGCTGGTTCACTGATATGAGAGTCATCTATGATGAAGCAGATGAAGAAATCGAAAGAATTATCATTGATGCCGTAGACCTTGACCATCTTGCAGTTACCCGTAAGCCAAGCAATCCAGATTCATTTCTGGAAGGAGTTGGAATGGTACGCAGTAAAGCAAACGAGATCGTTCGCGCACAAAATGAGGCGCACCGTCTAAAGCCAGACATGAAGCTTTATGATGAAGAAGAAGAAGTAGAAGACGCGCAAGATGAAATTGATGAGTCTTCTGGTGAAGAAGAAGCCGTGGCTGACGAAAAGATTGATGAAGAAGCTGAGTCGCAAGGCGAGCTTGATGAGGAACAAAATCGAAAGCCATACATGAAGCTTGACGAGGAAGACCAAGAAGAACAAGAGGACCACGATGAAGGTGCCATCAAGGATGATGAGGACCAAATTGAGGATCTTGAAGATGACAAGAAAGATGAAGAAGAAGACCTAAAGGATGAAGAAGAAGAAAGAGAAATTCTTCCTTTTGCCGATCTTTCTATTGATTACGAGATGAGTTGGAATTGGGATACTGACGCAAGGGATGAAATCCTTGGCGAAGGTATGGACGATTGGGAGCGTTACGCGAAGGCTCACATTTACTACGATACCAACATGGCTAAGGACACAAAAGAAGCGTATAAGCTTCCTATTGCACGAATGGTCAACGATGAGTTGGTGGCCATCTGGCAAGGAATTGTTTCTGCTATGGCGGCTGTAAATGGCGCAAGGGGCGGCGTAGACATTTCAGAAGATGAGCGCAAGAAGGCTTATGACCATCTGAAGCAGTATTATGAAAAGGCCCAACAAGATGTCCCTGAAATGAGGGCAGCGCCTGTATATGAAGACCCCCCCGGTCCACACACTCACAACCCAACGGGTGAGGGTGGATTTGAGCCACTGGAAGGTGACCAGTTCAAGAGTGAAGGTGAGGCCAAGCTTCGTGGAGAGGCTTTGGGTTGCGGCCTTTACGCGCATGAGCATGATGGTGGTGTATTTATGCCATGCCGATCACATGACGAATACGAAAAAGCCCTTTACGCTGAAAGCGCAAAAGATGAGGGTGACGGACTTACGGATACCAAGGAGGAAGGCGAGGTGCTTCTTTCTAAAGGTTCTAAACACTTTGAAGGCACTGTTTCTGGTGCTGACAATAACCGGGCTGAAAAAGCCCATTCCACAGGAGACTCGCTGATGAGCAACGAAGTCGAGCGCGCCGATAGCGCATCCGAAGCCCCGGAAAAGGCAGTCGTGACTGCTCTTACCGAGAAGGTGGATGCATTGACCCGTTCTGTTGAGGCCATTGTAGGCCAAATGCAGGCACAAACCCCCACTCAGGAAGAAGCCACTACTGAGCCAGAAGCAGAGCCAGATCGCATGGATGCGATTGCCCGTTCTCTTGAGGCTCTTGCGTCTACCATGCAAAAGCGTGAAGTAGAAGCAGTAGAAGCTAAGGTTCAAGAAGATGATGCAGAGAAGATTGCTCTGCGTGAACGTCTTGCATCTATGGAAACCAAGATTGCTCGCATGGCCGCAAAGCCACAGCGCCGTGTTGGTCGCCGCTTCACAGATGAAGTACGCACAAAGGACCACCACCCTGACCAAAAAGTTCTCGATGCTATCGAGTCAGACGGTCAAGGATCCGCAGTTGCAGCAGTAGCTCGGGACTTTGAAGACGTGTTTTACTACAACAAGCGCGTTCACGGTGCAGAGAAGCTTCCAGATCGAAATGATCTCAAGGATGCCCTTCGCGCTGTCTTCATGGCCGGTTCTATTGACGGCTACATCACAAACCCTGATTTCAACTAAGCCTCGGAGGATTAACCATCATGGCTGATTACACTCAAAACTTGTGGGCAGGACTTGACCCCGCGCGTCGTGAGGCTTTTGAGCGGGCTACAGGCCCACTTAAATCCTCTGATGCTGGCGCCAAGCTGGTCCAGAACCTTACTAACCGCATCATCCAACAGCTTTCGCTCCGTCATTACGGGATCTTGGGCGTAATGGATGTTCGTCCCGGTCAAGGGCAATCTGCTCTTATCAACCAGCGCGAGGCTTCTGCCGCTATTAACTGGGTTGGCGATACCACTGCCCCAGTTGATGATGTTGGAACATACTCACGGAAGTCCTTTGACTACAAGACTCTTGTGGCTCGGGGCGCTATTACCCGTAAGTTGCAAGCTACTGGTCGTTCTTATGTCGATATTCTGGCAGAAGAAATGATGCAGAAGCTTGAGGACTTCAACAACGGTCTTGATGCTGGACTGCTTCTTGGCGATCCGTCAAGTGACTGGTCTTCTGGTGACACCGACTCTGTTGAAGGCTTCTTCACAGCTTGCAACACCTACGGCGCTTCCGCTACCTCTACTGGTACACAGGTTGTGTTCAACGATGTTGGCGGTTCGACCCTGACTGACGGCGCTGTTCTGACTCTGGAAAACCTTGACAAGGCAATCGACTTGGTGAAGGGATCTGCTAACCGCAGCGATCTCGTCATTGTTGGTTCTTACGGCGGTCTTCGCGCCCTGAACAAGGCTTTGTCAACACGCCAAGTATTCAACGATACTGTTGAAGTGGCTGCTGGCTTCCGGGTTCGCACCTACGATGGAATTCCACTGATTCCTGATACCAACATGCTTGATAGCTGGTCTTACGTGACTGCAAAGGGTTCAGACTCTAAGCAGACGTATCTCAAGAGCAGCACTGCCGGTTCATCAACAAACTTGTTGATTATGAACAAGCGTATGAACTGGGTTGAGGAATTGACCCCAACAACGGTTATGCCTCTCGCTAAAGCTACATCCATCAAGGATGAGTTTGACATCTTCTGGGATGGCGCAGCGGTTCCGGCCAACCCTCTGGGTTCCGCAATCGTCTCGGGCATCAAGCCCGGTTGATCTAAAGCCTCTACGAGGTTTCGGGGGAGTGCTTACGGGCGCTCCCCCCTTTTTTTTGTTACTATCTACACAAGAGAGGTGATGTATGAGAACAGATATTCCAGAAAACTTTATTTGCGTCCTTCGGTACATGTCCGACGAGATTGGTCATGAATACCCAATAACTGGAGCAGCGTATACAGAAGTTGTGGACAGCCATGCTGTTTACTTTAAGTTTGATGACAAGGTAAGGCACACGCTCTTTCTAAAAACACCAGAAGGCGCATCCTTTCTTACCATTCACATGGTTGGGTGGACAGACGTTACAAGTTTGGTCAAAAAAGAATTGGCCGAAAGAGCAATGGTTGAGGCCCTTACTACGGGTAATCAGTTGACAGAGAAGCAAGAAATTCTTCTTGCCGCCATTAAGGATAAAAAAGAAATTGGAAAACGTGACGCTATTGAAGCTTCAGGTTTGCAAGATGACGAATGGATGCCTACAATAAAAGAACTGCTTGCTAAGAACTTGGTTTCTAAGTCTGGCGTAGGCAAACATACTATTTACAGGCCCACCATAGAAGCGATCTAATATGGCAAACTACCTCACACTTGCACAAGCAAAGCGTTTTATCGGAATTCCAGCCGGGGTTACGATGCACGATACGCTTATTGAGTCAAACCTCATCCCTATGGCTGAGATTCAGGTCAATAACTACTGTGGGGTAGCTGCTGTCACAACAACAACGTATGACGAAAAATACAATGTTAGTGGTGGCGGCGTAAATGAGATTGTTCTTAGGAATTTTCCGGTGTCGTCAGTTGCAGCACTCACAAATGATGGGTCTGCTGTTGCCGCTTCCAAGTACTATGTTGACGAAAGGGCTGGAGTTATTCGGCTGACCGGTAGCGGTTCGTTTTTTACTGATGGCCGTCAAAAGGTTTCAGTAAAGTACACAGCAGGAATAAACCCGGAAGTTAATCTTGATTTGAAGTTCGGAACAGCCATGTTGGTTGCTTTCCATTTTAACGCAAGCCGGAACGTGGGCTTCACTTTTGAGAAGTCCGGTAGGTACCAATACAAGCGGAGTACGGATGGTATACCATCGTCTGTAACGGCTATATTGGCGCCTTATGTTCGGGCCTTTGCAATGACTTGAGGTAAATATGCGTGTTGTTAAGCCTGTTGGTGGAGATTTTGATGGTCAAGTTCGATGCGGCAAGCGATTGCTTGTGCTTGAGCAAAAAGACGGAAACTGGGAAGCTGACGTTGAGGGTGACTACTTGGTTGCTCTAATGAACGCTGGGTTCGTTAAGCCTGAAAGCCCTATGGCCAAGCCAGCATCAAAGCGCACCGCGCCGGATCCTGCTGTTGATGTGGTTGTGGTTGAGAAAAAATAGGCGCCCAAGAAGGCGACAACTAAGAAGAAGCCCACAGCAAAGAAGTCTAAGTGAAAGCAATTGTAACCGGAGGGGCTGGCTTTATAGGCCATCACCTTGTCTCTATGTTGGTAGAGCAGGGCGTTGACGTTGTTGTGCTTGATAAGCGGACATATGCGGCCACGAAATGGAAGTTCATTGTAGACTTGCTTGGGGCTAAGAGTGTCGTTCAGTCTGATGTTTGCGACTATGAAAGCATTTCAATTCTTGTTGAAGAAATAAATCCAGATATTGTTTTTCATCTTGCCGCTGAGTCTCACGTTGACCGGTCCCTCGTTGAGCCGGGGCGAGCAATGCTTGTTAATGCTGTTGGCACCCAGAATGTTGCAGAGATATGCGCGAGGCAAAAGATTCCGCTGCTTTATTGTTCAACAGATGAAGTTTATGGCGATCTTTTTGGTACCAAATATGAACGCATGGGCGCACCCACGAACGCTCCATTGAATCCGTCATCCCCGTATAGTGCAGGAAAAGCTGCTGGAGAGATGGCCGTTAGGTCTATTGCCCGCTCTTTTGGCTTAAAGGCTGCGATTACGAGAGGCTGTAATGCTTGGGGTGAGGGGCAGTACCCTGAAAAGCTTGTGCCTATCGCTTGCCATATGATCTCAAAAGGTAAGCCGGTCCCTCTACATGGTGGCGGGGATCAGGTGAGGCAGTGGGTTCACGTAACAGAATTTGCTGAAACCCTTATTGAGGTTGGGCAGATGCTGTTGAGGTCAGCCACTGAAACAACAGATGTGCTGACTGTTAATATATGGGGGCCTGACAGAATCTCAGTTAAGCATCTTGTAGAGGCGATAGCGGAAATTCATGGCTTAAACAAGGCAGACTCTTGGGTGGCTACAACGAACAGGCCGGGTCAAGATAGGTCATACGGGCTTGACCAAGGCAGCAATCGCTGGGTTCTGCGCTCATGCCCAGTAAGGTCTATTCTTTGCGTTGACGAAATAGTTAACCTTTTGGATCATTATTCTGATGGCGATAATGTAGAAATAGCTGAGTTTTGCTCAGACGAGGTGTAGTGTGATTACTAAGCAATTTGCAGTAGTAAGGTTTTTTAGGTCAAACGGTAAAGGTAAGTCCAGCTTCCAGTATGCTCATGATGTTGATTTGTCTGAGCCTGTTGAGTTTGGGATGTACATGGATAAGGGCTTGCTTGCATTGTACGGCACGGACGTTGACCAGATTATTCCTCATATGGACATGGTGGCAAAGTACGTTGTTGTTGCATGCCCAAAAGATAAGCGTGTTGATGAGGCGGTCGCAAAGCTTGGGAATGCAGTCTGGGTTGACCCTGAATCTGTTGATGAGGCTCAGTGGTTCGCGATCCCACCAAACCATCATTACCTAAAGTCATTATTTAAGAGGGTCGGCAAAGGTGAAGCAGAAGTAGTTGAGTTTGCAGAAACTGAGCCAAAGCCAAAGCCAAAATCGAAAAAGAAAAGAGCGCACAATAAGGGGGGATAAGAAGTGAGCCTTTACACTATCGGGAATAGGGTAGTTTCAATAAAAAGACAAACTTCATTTATTCTTGATTCGACCAATGCAGCGGCAACGATGAGCGCAAGCAGGCAACCTGTTGTTGCGTCTTGCCTGCAATTTACGGTTAGTGGCGGGACTGCCGGTAGTGGGACTATCACTATAGCAGGCACAGTAAATGGTCTGTCAGCATCTGAAACGCTTACGTTTACAAAGAATGGCCTACAGTGCAGCACAAAGCAGTTTACGGCCATTAACTCAAGCGGGATCACAACGTCTGGTCTTGCTGACGAAGCCTCAGTTCCAAAGATTTCAGCGCAAGCGGTTGGAGTTGACGGAGCGCCACAGAACAACAGCTACACATTAGTCGCCGGAAGGTACGCTCAGTTTGATTATGGTGGTGGCCCTATGGGGCATAGCTGGGAGGCAAGAAACCCCGGCGCAAACGCCACTGGGGGAGCGGCTGTGCTTATGCCTATTGAAGATATTTGGTCACCAAGGCTCGGTGACTTAATAAATGACGACGAAGGCGAAAGCTGGTTAGTGCAGGGTGTAGAGAAAAAGTCTGATAGGTTTGTGCCTACTCACTGGGAAATGATAGTTTCAAGATACGACGCATAAGGCGCAAGACGCCAATGGAGATAAAATGACTGAGAGAGAGAGTGCTATCAAGCACAACGATGATCACGATGTTGCAATTGTTATTCCAACATGTGGAGGCGTACAGCTTCTAAACTGCATGGCAAGGGTTTCCATCAATAGTGGAGAAAAGGCACGCATAGTTGTTTCCTTAAACCCTATGGATGCTCAGTTGGCCGCACAAACAAAACAAGTGTGCGAGAAGATTACTGAGAACGTAGATATTGACGTTATTTGGGTTGAGGCAGATAGGCCGCTTGGGTTTGGCGGCGCTGTAAACGCAGGCATTGAATATCTTGCACAAAACGGTATGCCAGAGACTGTCATTGTTCTTAATGATGACACGTTGCCATCACCGGGATGGGTTGACGGCATTGCAGAAGCATTCAACCCCACTCACTTCAATAAAAACTATATTGCGGGTGGAAACGAAGGAAAGGGTCTGGATTTCTCCAGCCATCCTCCTGTTGGTATCGTTGGCCCTGCAAGCAACAATACAATCAGAGATCAGCTAATTGTAGAAGTTGAGGGGATCACCCCTGATTATGTTGACCAGTTGGCGCATGAATTTAAACAAGGAAATGAAGGGAACTTTATTTCTACTAATTTCATTAGCGGTTTCTGTATGGCCATCTCACGCGACCTTATTGAGGATCTAATGAATAAAGATGGGTTTGTTTTTGACCCTATCTTCAATGAGCGTATTGGCGGCTTTGAGGACAATGACGTTTGCATGCGCGCTCAACATATGGGCTACGGCCTTATGGTTGCTGGTCAAACATACGTTCATCATGAGGGCCACCAGACCATTGGATCTCTTGGAATTATGGATGGAATGGCAAACTATTCAGTGTATCTGGACAAGTGGAAAGACTACACACAGAAAGACCAGAAACTTGCTTCAGTATACAGAGTAAAGCTTGAAACCGTTAATGACCTTTTCATGTTCAAAGAGAGCATGAGAAAGATGGCGTCAGTGGGTGATTCGATCAGCGTCTTGTTTACTGCAAACCCATCAGACATTGTTGATTCTGAGGATTTTGAGCAGCTTAAATCACACATTGACAGTAGCGATCAGGAAATGTTGAATGCCTGTAGCGTTTGTGATGATGACGGCGTTGCTGGGATCACAAAGCAATGGGTTGGGGGTGTGGGGAAAGGCAGTTGGCATGGGGGTAGCGGCGATGTGTCTTGTGGAATTTGGGATGGAGTCTTCAATGAGCGTGATGAAAGAAATGTCGCCCTGAAGCTTTCTCATCAGGTTAATCCAGATTGGATTATCTCAGTAGATCACGACGAGATTTTAGAGTTGAGGGTGGACCGGGCCTACATGGAAAGGCTCATGAAGAACCCAAACCCAGAAGTTCTCGCTTATGACTTCTCATGGATGAATCACTGGAATTCCCCTGAATACATCAGGGTTGATGCACCTTGGGGAGACAGTGGCGCATACGATGGAAGCATGCGTGGCACACGTATGTACCGCCATTATTCAGAAAGTAATGTGATCGTGGCCGGGAATGACATTGGCCTTCATTGCGGAAACATTCCCGGTTTTGATGTCTACAATGTGCGCTCAGCAAACGCAAGGTTCCACCACTTTGGGTATATGCGGGGTATTGACCGGGTTCGCAAATACAAAAATTATACAACATTGGACAAGAACGCATCTGTTGGGTCTATAGGCAAAAGAAGCGAATCAGATGTTCCATACCAGCACCTTGTTGATGAAGTAAACATGATCTTATCCCCTACTCCAAAGAAGTGCGGGATTGCGTTTACGGGCCTTGCCTATGAGGGTGAAGAACCGGCACACTTTATCCGCGTACTGGAAAACATATACGGTATAGTTGACCAGATTTGCATGGTGTGGACGGACCCAACCATTAAAGAGCCAAGCGAGGAATGGGTTGAGGTTGGTAAACTTTATGGTGTTGATTGGGTTGTTCACACTTTTGATAATGACCTTGCCGTTTGCAGAAACGCTGGCTTGGATCGCCTAAGAGAAACAGCGTCTGATGAGATTGGCTGGGTTTTGACTCTTGACCTTGATGAGCATTTCCAAGACTTCATTAAAGAAGGCTCTATGATTAGGCGAATGGCTGAAAATCCTAAGCCGGTGTCGTGGCTGTTTACATTTATCAACAGCCTTGGTAAATTTGATGGAGAGCATCGAGCGAATGAGTCAACAACACATCGGATGTTTAGAATTGACCCTGCGCTTGGAATTAGGTGGGAGGGCAAGGTTCATGAGGGTATTGGTAGGTCAATAAGCAGACTTAGAGAGAACGGCTTTCCGGCTAATTTCGCCAAGGCCCCATTTAAGTTGCTTCACTTGGGCTTGGATAAATCAAACCAAGAGATTCACGCCAAGTTAGAAAAATATGCAAAAATGCTTTACGAGGAATGTCTGGAGAACCCTAACGAGTCTATGCCTTGGGTTTCTCTTGGTCTTCATTTCTTGAATGATGGAAGGACGGATGAGGCGGTGACGTGCTTCAACTACGCTATTGCAGCCAACGGTCCAGAGGCTTGGATGGCTCAAAAAGAATTAGGTTCTCACTACCTGAGACTCGCAAAGGCGTCCTATGCTCTTTCAATATCAGACATTGACAAAGATCATGGCATGTACAAACACTTGTTCAAAATGAATGAGGCCCTTTCTGCGGTGTCTGTAGACTACCCCTTCATAGGTCTGGCCAAAGAGGGCAAGTTCTATCAGAGTGAGGTAGCGTCACTTCCTGAGTCCCTTCCTGACAACGTAGTGCGAATGATTCAAGAGCATCACGGCTTTTCTGAGAATAAAGAAGAAGCAGAAGGCTCTTTGAATAAATCCACTCAAGAGGTATCCTTGAGTAATGGAAGCGAAGTTTGACGGAAAAGACCTTTATCGAAAGATAAAAAGCCTGACCGGTGCGGGTCTTGATGCCATTGCTGAACCAGCTATGCAGGCTGGGGGCAAGGTATTCAAGATCGCCCTGCAAGAGGCTGTATCTGTTCGTGGGCCGTCACTCCAGCAGTTAGCTGATATGGACCATCCATACGCCAGAAGGGGCGGGGCTATCAAAATTAATGGTGGTAAGCCATTGGTGCATACCCGAAGCGGCCAGATGCTTGCTGCGCTAAAAGTAGAGAAGAAAGGCAAAAGGGGGATCAGGATTGGGTTTGACGAGTCTATTGCACCACACGCATCATACGTCATCCAAGGAACAAGAGTTATGTTGCCGCGAGATGTATTCAGGCATGTCTATAGCGATGACAAAAAGGCACTATCAATAGTGAAAGCTGTGGGAACTATATTCAACTTAAAGTTAAGGTCTAAATATGGCCAATGAAGCGCAAGCAATAAAGCAGTTGATACGTGTAAAGCTGATTCAAGACAGTGGCGTTACTGAGTTGGTTGAAGGTAGGATTTATGGTTCTCACTTTCAAGACCCTGATGCACAGACACCGACCTATCCACTCGTTGTCCTTGAATGGATTGGGTCTGGAAGCCTCCAATACAGCACTGCATTTCAAAAAATGAGAATGGATATATGGTGCTACGACAAAGTATCATCATCCAACGCCTTGAACCTTTACGGAAAGGTTGTTGACGCGCTCCAACAAGAAGCTCTTGCTGTTGATGGCATCCCGCAGCGCGGGTACATCCATGAAGCCGTTAGGCCAATTGAAGGATTTAATGAGAAAGTAAGAGCGTACTTTGTTCGTGGTGAGTTTTTCATCATTGCTACAGGTGCGTCTACGCCATAGGAAAGAGAAGTGAAAAGAAATATATCAAAAAGTCGTTCTGATTATTCTGCACGCATTTCGTGTTCTTCGTGTGGAACGGCTGTTGGTGTAATGCCTTCAGGGTCATCTATTTGCTCAAGATCACAGTCAACGGACTCCCTTGAGTATTCGTGCGCATCATGTGGCTATAGCGGTAGTGTTCACTTTAACAGCAAAGAGCAGGCCACCCGTGTCGCAAATTGAAGACAGAATAGACCTTTTAGAGAAAAGTGTTTCTGAATTAGACAATACGCTTGGAGCGTTGATTCAAGCTATTCCAGCAATAGAAAAGAATACTGAAGAACCTCCAAATAAACGGTCTGCAATTGATAAGTTCTGGGAGTGCGCAGGTTGCGGCGCGCGCCTTGGGATCTACAACCAGCAAACAACTGAGTTGCGGGTCAGGTATAAGGACTTTCTTATATATGTTATCCCGGGGGTTGGCGGCATCACCAGAATACCTTGTAGAAGGTGCGGACACATGAACGTAATTGAAGACGACAGAAAATAAACTTTTTCTTCAATAATTCGACTTGTTGATGCGTTTGTGCTACAAATAAATGAATGACGCCACAGTTAGGCGCTTAAACCTTTTCAACAACACTAAGGTAAGGAGCGCAAAATGGCGTACAACGTACCAGATTTTAAGACAAACGATATTTCGTTTGGTCCAGCAGTGGTCTATATGGGTCCATACGTAAAGGCCGGTCAGACGCCGACACATGACGTTGGAGCAATTGGCGAAGATGGCGTAACATACGAAATCATTTCAGAGAAAAAGTACCTCTCTCAAGGTAACCCCGGAACTCCATTTATGGCGTTCACTCAAACAAATGGTGCCAAGATTTCGTTTACTTCTCTTGAGTGGGACTTTGACCGCTTTATTGATTCTCTGGGTGCTGGAGTTACAGCAGAAGACGGACCAAAGACTGGTGGCGGCGCTGGCGCAAACTCTACATTTAAGTTTGGTGGTAGCCCATCTGTTGCAGCCCTTACGCTCCGCGTTGTTCACCTTATGAACAACGGAAACACGATGGATATGAAAATCTGGCGCTGCTTCTCTGATGCTGGATTTAGCATCAACTTCAACCAAGATGAACATCAGTTTGCGATGAGCTTTACTGCTGGCGTTCCAGAGACAGGCGCAAAAACTTGGGATGGCCGTGATCTTGACCGGGCATCTAACTTGGTAGAGTTCCAGCGAACCACAGCTTGATTCGCTTAATATATCTGTATTGACTCTTTCACACCTTCCGGTGGCGTGATACTCTCTGAGTGGACGCCCCGGAGGTGTGTATGAGCGACCAAAATACAACAGTAAGCAAGGTAGATGATGCGCCAAAAGCTGGCCTTGAGTCTACCTTTTTTGATTCACTTGATGACCTTCTAAAGAAGCTTGTCCCTGAAAACAACGTAGTCATTAAAGACTGCTGGGGTAAAGAGATTACCCTCCCAAGCGCCTTGCCAGCAAGACGGCAAATCAAGGTGTTTAGGCTTTTCAAGGAAATCTCCGAAATGGAGCAAGTCTCAGAAATTTTTGAAGGCAGGGGCGCTGAAGCCTCTGAGATTATTGATGTCATTATTGAACTGGCAGGCAATGACGAGATTTCAGAGAAGTTGGGCCATGCGTTTAACACCGCACACCCTGAC
>JAAHTH010001198.1_pt2 | contig 13072 bp, 9 predicted proteins | sample 6116091 | NCBI WGS metagenome assembly JAAHTH01 (sample SAMN13939990, study PRJNA603662) | sponge metagenome | isolation source: marine sponge | host: Mycale hentscheli | place: New Zealand | collected 2006
TCTGGAATAGACGGGCTTTGGAATTCCAGTAAGCCTGCGGTAACTGGCGCGGGAGCAACCGTTTCGCTTAAGTGTTTTTCAAGCTCAAAGAATTGTCGAGTGCCATCCGTGTCTCGTGTTCCATGTCCGACCAGCAAGATACCGGCTTTATCCATTGGGTTGCATACCTTGTGGTGAACGGGCTTTGGGAGGCTGCTGTGGCAGTTTACTCAACGACAGCAGAGTTCGGAAAACCTTCCTCAACCAATGAAGACAACGCCGCATTCAGATTGAATCCATTCTCATAGTTCACGACCACCTGACGATTATCCAGTACACCCTTTTCTTGTTGGGCTGCGAGTTCAACGGACTGCACACCCTCGTTACCTTCCAAGGTCGTTTTTACTCTTGGGAAACAAGCGATTTCGCACTGCATGGTCGGTACAGCAATCGTCAGGGTGCCCGATTCTGTCATGACGGTCGCTGGTACAGCCGTTGATGCAGAGGAACGATTGCGTGACTCAGTTTGATTGGGATAAGAAACAATGCCAATCATGATTCCGATAGCAGCCAACACAGCAATAAAGTAAGCGAATCCTCGCATTGTCTGATCTCTTCAAGAAAATTGGTTCAGGCTCCAATAACAATCATCCACAAAAGTATTGCATGCCGGCAAGATGCAGAATTGTTGAACTTCTTTGCGTGTGGACACAGTAGCTTTTGGGTTACCGTTTCAGGTCAAGGAAATGATATTCTGGCAGAATCAGCTGATCCAAGAAATATTTGTTGTTGCCGGTTAATTGATTGTAAGCTCGGATGGTCGGGGTGGTAACAGATAAGGGATTGGCCGTGGCCAATCCCTTATCGTGACTTGAAATGTTACCGAGAAATATCAGGCATTCGTTTTTACGTCAGCCGAGTCAGCCACGTTGACCCAAACGTGCACGTGAGGCGCGCCGCGATAGTGCCATACAAACGATGGTCCTTCCAGTCGCCAGTTGTCCCATACCTTGTCTTTCCCTAGATCGTTGTCGGTGTAGAAAGAAAGAGTACAGGCATCCAGACCTCCTTGCTTGGCGAGGCACTGCATTGCTTCTTGCTGATCGCTCGTGCGGTACATTTCGGTAAGCGTACCGAGTACTTTTTGCAAATGTTCTTTCTGGTCCGAGCTCATGTCGGTGACAGGAAGACCTGTCATGCCACCTTTTGTACCCCGGAATGCAACAGCTTGTTCTCTTGGTGTCTTCGCGACTTGAGCCTGCTTTTGTTGCTGGCCTCCGAGCATTTGATAGAGCTTGTTGGCTTCTACTGCCTGGCTCCAGAAGACGTTGTCGGTGTGTTTCGGGTTCTCGTTGAACTCAGGTGCATGACCGTAGAAAATGGGTCCACCAAAGGCGACGTGATCTGCTGAATTTCCATCACACCTCAATGTCATGTGTCGACCCGTCAGAACGAGTTCGAATTTACCTTCGCCGGGTTTTCCAAAGATTGCAATTGACTGCTCGTTACCGAATCCACCTGCATCGTCTTCAAGTTGCTGGTAATAACGCTCGTGCCATGCTGGGTGGACTATGGACTCGAATACTTTCGTGACCAACTCACGTTGCTCGTCTGTGTAGAAATCATCATTGATCTCCGGTTTGGTGATATTCCAGTTGTTGGCTACGAAGGTTCTCAACAATCCTCTTTTTTCGTCTTGGTGATTCCAGTCAAAGCAGATCGATTTTTTCTGTTTGTCACTGAGTGTTGAGTACAACGTACCAACGACTGACTCAGCACTTGTGGCAGTGTCAGCTGCGGAAACCTGTAAGCCAGAATGGAGAACTGAGCCAGTAGCGATTGCCGCTGCAGCGGTGGATTCAAGAAAGACACGTCGATTGATTGAATGGGGGTCACGCATCGTGGCGGCTACCTCGGGGCTGGAATGAAAAAAGGAAGGACACCCACATTGTACGCATGTTCTGTCAGGGTTTCACCCGGCAAACGTTTGAAATGCGGAGGACGAGTTTCGCAGGCTGCATAAACGAATGATTTGGGTAGCACGTGGGATTCTTGCGAAGCATGGGGACGCCTAGTTTGCTGACTTAATGCGGTAGTGGCGAGCAAGAGTCAGCATACTGATCAGCCACATGGTGCCCAGTAATAATGGTGAGATTGACGGGATAAAAGCACTGGCCACGGCAACTGCTAGAAACCCGAGGCCTAAGGGGGCCGCGCCACCCCAGATGTGTCCTGACATCGCGATAAATGCAAAGCCACTCAGTGCGGCTGCTGTCTGAAAAACGTTGTCCTGTTCACCATGACTGATTACGGGGATCAAATTTAGTACGGTGAGCGTGACGAGATATGCAATCCAGATCGACCAGACGGGGCGTTCTGCCATGCTGCTTGGCAGCATCGCTCCCTCCCGTGCCCGATAAATCACGATGAAAATGGCGCACATCATCAGTGTTCTTGCAGGCCAGTAGGCAAGCCAGTTGCTTGGTGTCGTCGACAACCATTGCAAGCCGTACATCAGCAGATGGGCCAAGAAAACAATGAAACCGATATTCTCCAGGGCTCGATCCCAGTTTTTGAAATAGGTCTGATGCTGGTCTCGCCGAAACTCCCGTGCCATACGGTCTAGCAAACCGCTGCTCCCTGCCTGAGTTGGCTCACCGGAAAGATAGCGTTCAAGATCAAGTGCGATGTCTTCTGCTGTTTTATAACGGTCAGCCGGTTCAGGTCGCATTGCTCTCAAACAGATATTCTCAAGATCTGCAGGTACATCTTTGCGTATCTGCCTCGGTGTAGGAGGTTCGTTTTCCGCGAGGCTGCGGAGGATTTGTGCAGCGGAGTCGCCTTCATGGGGAGGTTGGCCCGTGAGCATCGCGTACAGAATGGCACCGAGAGAGTAAACGTCGGAGGAAGCATCAGAGTCATGACCCCCACTGGCTTGTTCCGGGCTCATGTAGTGCGGTGTACCGAGAACTTGGCCCGTTTGTGTGAGTATGCTTCCTCCGCGATGTGTTTTTGCCAGACCAAAGTCAGCCACCAGCGGATAGCCTTCGGAATTGATTAAAATATTGTCGGGCTTCAAGTCACGGTGGATGATGCCGGCGCGGTGTGCATAGTGAACAGCATCGGCGATGTCACGCAGTAAGTTTGCTGTTTGCTCGTAACTTAGATCGCGTGCATCGACGTGTGCCTGTAGCGTCGGACCATCGATGAATGCCATCGAAAAATATTCATAGCCACGCCATGAGCCGATATCAAAAATTGAGATGATGCCAGGATGATCAAGGCGAGCCGCCGCTTCCGCCTCCAATCGGAAGCGACTGCGTTCTTCTTTACCCGCCAACACACCCCCACTGATCAGTTTCAAGGCAACACTTCGGTCGAGCCCTTCTTGATGTGCCTGATACACGACTCCCATCCCGCCTCGCGCTATTTCCCTTTCTATCTGATAGGGCCCAATTTGTGCACCTATAAGAGACGGGGCATCAGGGGTCGAATTCACTCCGAGCCAATGGTGATTACGGAAAAATGTGGCAAGTTCGTTTGCATGTTGTGGATGCGCTTCAAGATAAGCTGCAGGGTCAGGATTGTTACCCGCATCAAGTTTCTCGAGATAATCAGCCATGACAGTCTCAAGTACCAGTTGATCATCCTCGGACAGATTCTGAGATGAAATTCCAGATGTCTCATCAGAGTCATTTGAATTAACTGGCATATTGCGTTTGTTTTGTGGCGGTTTCTCCATGCGTGACATTATAAAGGCAACCTTCCTGACAGATTGTCCTTGACCGAACGCTTTTGGAGAATCACTTGCGTTGCTTGATTGACTGACTCAAATTAGGCTGGAAGCAGAAAATGGCTATCCCCGAGAAAGAATGAAAATGTCTTTGAATCTGGTCTGGAAAGAAATTCCTTTTTGTCTGTTGGTAACTTTTGCAGGTCTCCTACTTTCATCGGAGAAATGTCAGGCGGATGACGGTGTCAAACAGCCTAATGTGGTTGTAGTTTTGACTGACGATCAGGGTTGGGGGGACCTGAGCTTGCATGGAAATCCCAATCTTTCTACGCCGAACATTGATGCAATGGCACGCGATGGTGCCGAGATTGACCGTTTCTATGTTTGTGCTGTTTGTTCACCAACCAGAGCCGAGTTTCTTACAGGCAGATACCACAATCGGTTGGGTGTTTACAGTACATCGGCTGGTGGTGAACGATTCAATTCTGATGAGCAGACGATAGCTGAGGTGTTTCGTGCGGGTGGTTATGCGACCGGTTGCTACGGAAAGTGGCACAGTGGAATGCAGTACCCTTACCATCCCAATGCCCGGGGTTTCGACGATTATTACGGTTTTTGCAGTGGGCACTGGGGTAACTATTACTCACCGATGCTTGAGCATAATGGTCGTCTTGTGAAAGGTGATGGGTTCATCATTGATGATTTGACCAATCGCACGATTCAGTTTATCGATTCGCATCTCGACCAACCGTTCTTTGTTTACCTTGCGCTGAATACGCCGCACTCACCCATGCAGGTGCCAGATCAGTATTGGCAGAAGTTTGCTGACAAGGACATTGTTCCCGATCCTGAATCCGCGAACGCCAAGAAAGAAAAACTGGAACATACACGCGCTGCTTTGGCGATGTGTGAAAACATTGATGCCAATGTGGGAAGACTAATTCAGCATCTTGATAGAATTGGAGTCGGTGAAGATACAATTGTGATTTACTTTTCGGACAATGGTCCCAACGGGTCACGTTTCAACGCTGGAATGCGGGGGCGTAAGGGTTCTACCACTGAGGGTGGATTGCGGTCACCTGGCCTGGTTCGGTACCCGCGGTGCATTGATCCGGGAACCAAGGTCAATCGGATTGCAGGTGCGATCGATTTATTGCCGACCCTCGCAGACTTTGCAGGAATCAAATTTGATGCTCCCAAGCCGCTTGATGGTAAGTCCATCAAGCCGTTATTGATGGGTGGTGGAGAAGATTGGAAATCTCGTGTGATCTTCAGTACATGGAATAAAAAGGCAACCGTTCGTGACGACCGATACCGCCTGCAATCCAATGGTGGCCTCTATGACATCATCAACGATCCCCGTGAGAAACGTGATTTGACGGAAGAAAAACCACAGGTTTTGAAAAGATTGAATCAAGAACTGGCTGGTTGGTTGGCGGAAACTTCGCTGAAGTCCACTCGAGATCCAACGACACGGCCCATCACTTTGGCTCATCCAGACGCAGAATACACCCAATTGCCTTCCCGAGATGCTCACGCTCATGGTGGCGTTCGACGTAGTAATCGTTTTCCAAACTGCACTTTCATGACGAATTGGAAAACGCCTGAGGATTCGATTACCTGGGACGTTGAGGTTTTGGATCGGGGAAAGTACGAGGTTCAGATGTACTACGCCTGCAAGCAAGACGACGTCGGATCTGAAATTGAGCTTACCATCGGAAATGAAAAAATTGAAAAAACGATTGAAGTTCCGAACGAAGTTCCTCTGATCGGAGCTGCTGAGGATCGTTTCAAACGCGTCGAGGGCTATGTGCGTGATTGGCGGCCCATGACGCTTGGCGTTGTTCAACTTGCACCGGGTAAAGCGACGCTGACGTTACGAGCTCGGCACGTAGCGGGGGAAGAGGTCGCTGATATGCGACTGCTGATGTTTCGGCGCCTTGGAGCGTCGGAAAACCGTAGTGCGTCGGAAAAATAGAAAAGTCACTACCGGGTAAGGTTCTGGCAAGCATTTCTGGCAAGTCCTCGAACGTTAAACTGTGACGGATTTTTCGTTTGGTGAATTGTGTTTGCAGACTGGAATTCTGTGTATTGTCGGAAAAACTGTGCTGATCGGTACGAGTGTGACGATCTAACCCAACTGTCAGTGGGAAGATTGATGATTGCTCAGAAAGAACGGCTTCTTTTCTCAGCGGCAGGTGTTGACCTTCACTTGGATTTTTCTCTCCATTTGACGTTATGCTTCGTTACGCGACTGATGAGATGCTTGTGGCCCCCTCCCTGAAGATCTTCTGTGCTGAAGGTGAAGAATCAACTGCCCTTCGTGTCGGCCGACGCCTGGATAAATACAGGTTGTTGCGACGTTTGGGAGAAGGTGGTTTTGCGACAGTTTTTGCCGCCCACGATCTGATTGAGGATCGTAAGCTGGCGTTGAAGATTCCGGATGAGCGGTACATCAGTAATTCGCAGTCGCTGGAAGATATGCAGCGAGAAGTTCGAATCATGGCGAGGCTGGATCACCCGTGTGTGCTGCCGCTGAAAGACGCTCGCTTCATTGACGGACACTTTGTCATTGTTTTTCCGCTAGGCGAAGAAACATTGGCCGATCGTTTGACCCGGCGTATTTCTCGGGCTGCCGCTATCGATTATGTCGTGCAAATGACCAGCGCTGTGGCGTATGCTCATGAGAATAAAGTTCTGCACCGGGACATCAAACCCGAAAATTTTATTCTATTTCCTGAGCAATCGATCCAGTTGACCGATTTCGGTTTAGCACGAATTGAGCGGGGTGCTCACGATGTGTCAGCCTCCGGAACTCTGGGTTACATGGCGCCCGAGCAGGCGATGGGGCATCCGTCCTACCGCAGTGATGTGTTTTCGTTGGGTCTCGTGATCTACCGTACTCTTGCTGGAGAGGTTCCTGAGTACCCGTTTGAGTCTCTTCCCGCTTTCAATAAATTTCGGCGTGGGCTGTCCAGTGACCTCGTTGCATTGATTCGCAAAGCAATTGATCCGAGTCCCAAAAAGCGTTTTCGTGATGCGGTCGCTATGCGGAACGCGATGGAAAAAATACGGTTCCCACTGACCGATCGCTCACTCAGTCTGAAGGCCGAACCGTCACCGAACACACTGGCCGTCAGACGCGTTGCCTGATTCTCTCAATGCTGCGACGATTTCATGGGCGATTTGATCGGCTTGTTTGATCACGGGAGCAATCCCGACGCCATGTAAAGCATTGCTGGTGAAAGAGAGACCGGGGGTCTTGTCGATCTCTTCGTCGATGATGCGAACGCGATCGCCGTGTCCGATATGGTACTGGGGCATGGCATCATTCCAGCGGACGACGCGGGCGACCCGTGGATCACCTGTCAGTCCAATGAGTTCTCCCAACTCTTCCCGGGTGATCTCGATAAGTGCTTCATCTGATTTGTCCAGTAACTCAGGTTGCATCGCACCACCCAGAAAAACACGGATCAAAACGTGATCTTCCGGCGATCGACCACTGAATTTGTGGCTCGCAAAACTTCCAGCCAGAATCCTGCGTTTCTCTGAAAGAGGAACGACAAATCCAAACGTGTTGACAGGACGTTGAATATCCTTGGCCGATACTGCTAGCACCACGATTGCTGCTGAGGCAGATTCGATCTTGGCCAGCTCAGCTGATGCGATTGGCACCGTGGGTTCCAACAGTTTGATCGCTGCCTTGGGAGGTACAGCAACCACCACATGGTCAAACTCGTGATCTGTCCCAGACTCAGTCACGACCCACTGATTGCCATTTGGGCGGATCGACTCCACCCGGCAATTCAGGTTGATTGATTCGTCCGGCAATGATTGAGCGATACCGCTGATGAGCTCGATCATACCGCCCTGAAATGTCCGAAATTGGCCATATCTGGCACCGGTGCTGCCGCGTTCGATTGAATCTTCACCTTTGCGGCGTCGAACTGCGGTTGCTCGGGCAAGTGACCCATATTTCTTTTCCATGCGGGCGATGGGCTGCATGGTTGTTTGCATGCTCAATTTGGTCACATCTGCCGTGTAGATTCCAGCTGCCAAGGGGGCAACGATTCGGTCGAGAACCTCTTGCCCCATTCTCCGTCGGACGAATGTAGATACAGATTCGTCCTGTTCACCTTTGGTGGGAGAAATCCAGCGTTCCAGCAGGAACCGCAGTTTGCCCCGCAGGCTCAGCAATGGCGTGAGAAGCATCGGCCATAATTGCGTCGCCCGCATCAGGACAAAGCCCTCAGGAATCGGTACGAGCTGACCATTTCGAACGATTCGGGCGCCCCGGCCCGAGGGTTTAGGTTCGATCAGCTTGTCTTCCAGTCCCAATTCACGGCAAAAATCAATTGCTGCTGAAGGTTTCGTAGAAAACATATCAGCACCGTGGTCGATGAGGTAATCACCAACTTGCTCGGTATGGATGACCCCGCCCAAACGTTGCCCACTTTCAAACAAGACCAGCTCAATTGACTGGTCAAGAAGATGCAGCTTAGCGGCTGTTGAAAGTCCGGAGAGGCCTCCACCAATGATTGCCACGCGGCGGCGCGATTTGTCGTTCAAACGAATAGATTTCCGTGTTTATTGAAAGAGCCCAGCGTTTTATCTGCCTGACGGAGACGACTTGCAGTGGGCGATTGGGTTGGAAAACCTTGTAGCAAAGACTGAACATTGCCTATTGCCTCTGTTCAGCTAGCGCCGGGGCCACCAGGAGCTCCAGGTGAAGGCGGTCGACCGTTGCTACCACCGCCGGATCCGCCCGGTGCTCCGGGAGAGCCGGGAGAGGGAGGTCGGCGACTGTTGCCGCCGGCACCGGGACCCCCTGGTGCTCCAGGCGAAGGTGGTCGTCCATTGCTACCTCCTGCTCCGGGGCCACCCGGTGCTCCGGGAGACGGAGGTCGTCCGTTGCTACCGCCAAATCCGCCCCCGGGTGCTCCCGGAAATGCGGCGGGGCCGCCACCATAACCACCTGACATGTCATCTCCCATTTCGTCACCCATGTCATCGCCCATGTCATCACCGTAGCCCTCGTTGTACGCACCGAAGCCACCATTGCTACGCCCGTTACCCTGGTTCGAGGCGACGACGGGAGCTTTGCCAAGAGCGGTGGCAAGAGTGATCAGGGCCGTTTGAATGGTGGGGGAAAACAAACCATCCATTGCCGCATGGAATTGGTCAGAGGATTGTGAATTTGCAAGCGGGCTGAGGGCTGGGTTGAAGGCTCCCACTACCAAACCAAGTGAATCAATCATCCCGGTGGTGCCTGTGATATCGCCTTTGAGTGACTCAATGTTCGCGGTCCAATCATCAGCAATCGTTTTTGGAACCCAGTAACCATCAATGGAAACAAGTTGGATGTCTCGGGCGCCGCCATCCTGTTCCACGTTAATGACTGCGACACCGTCTTTTTCTGACTTTACCGTGATCTCTCGACCAATACTCAAACCGATTCGGTCAACCAATTGAGCCAAGTAGGGAGCAATCACTTGATCCCGTTCGCTTAGCCATTGGCCGAAGCTGATTGTTTGCAGCTGATCCAGATTGGTAGCTTCCGGCGAAAGTCCGACTCGCATCAGATCAGCGAATGGCAGAATCTGTTCCTCAACGGCATCGAAGTCTTTCGGCGGTAGAGCTTGAATGCGAGGGCTTGAGAGAAACCAGTTTTGGTGATTAATGACGACGTCACCAAATCTTTGGGCAGTTCCAACTAAACCTTGCCATGAAGTTTGATTCAGTTGAGATGCTGTCAGCTTCACCACGTCATCTACATCTTTTCGATAGCTAGGTGGCAAGGCATCGTAGACGGCTATCAGATGGCCATCGGTGATTGCATCGTCGATCTGGTTAATGAAGTCGGCGACATTGGAATTGGCTTGTGGAGGTTGGTAGGCAGGTGCTGGAGACGGAGTGGGAAGAGGCTGGGGGGCGGCTGCGGAAGCCGCGGCTGCGTTTCCCTGCAACTCGGCGACGCGGTCCGCACGCGACATTTCCAATTGCCGTGCAAGTTTTTGTGCTTGAATACGGCTTTCGCTGCGTAGATCCTCCATTTTGACAGCAACACGTTTGCCACCTGTCAGTTCAAGGATCACAGAATCACCCCACAACCCGATCATTCGAGCTTCTACTGTGCGAGTGCCTCGCAGGTCGGTCCAGAGTTCTGCTTGCGCAGCGAAGATGCAAATCACTGAGAAAGCAGCGACCATTACGAACCGTGATGCTGTTGCAACGCTCCGACGGCATTGATGCTGAAAGAGGGAGGTGCGGTTGCAGCCTTTCGATGTATCCATCGCTTTTTGTGCCTTAAAATCGTCGAGAATGCCCATTTCGGCAGTGGGGCGGAGTTGATAGCGGTATACCCGCATGGAGACTTCCGAATCCATTATATTGAGAATGCGTTTCGAATGCGGCCCCGAAAACGGAGCATATTTTGCCGAGTTTTGAGGTTTTGAGCCGTTTGTTACGCTTGGGAGGAAATGGATTCAGCGATCAATCCTGCGGAGAGCCACATTGAGTGACATGATCGGTTCGGCACCCTTGGAAGCCGCCGAGGCAACTCAGCTTCGGGAAAAATTTTATAACGCAACGATCATTGAGCGAATCGATGCTAATGATGAATTGGCTCGCTTCAGAATTCGTCCGGATAACCCAATCCCGGAATTTGAGCCCGGCCAGTACGTTGCACTCGGAATCGGAAATTGGGAGCGGAGGCTTCACGGCACCCAGCGCGAAGAGGTCCCGGAGAAGAAGCTTCGAAAGCTGACGCGGCGGGCATATTCGATTTCCTGCCCCATGCTCGATGCCGAGGGTCGGATCGCTCCGGTCGCTTCTTTGGACCATTTTGAATTTTATATCACGCTGGTACGTCAAGCGAGTTCACCTGACAACAAGCCGCCGGTGTTGACCCCGAGACTGTTCGATTTTGTCGTCGGCGATCGGTTGGAAGTTCAGAAGAAGATTACCGGGCATTACACCCTCCAACAGGTGGGGGGCGACGATACTGTGTTGATGCTGGGGACAGGAACTGGTGAAGCGCCTCATAACGCAATGACCGCTAAACTGCTTGCAGAAGGTCATCAGGGAAAAATTGTCAACGTGACCAGTGTTCGGCATCGTGTTGATCTCGCGTATGCCGTGGAGCATGCCGAGCTGATGCGGCAGTACTCGCAGTACCGCTATTTGCCATTTACGACGAGAGATCCGGAAAATCTTGACGAGTCTCATCCCAACTTTGTGGGCAAACAGTATCTGCAACAACTCTTTACATCAGGGCAGCTCGCGGAAGCTGCCGGTGATCCGCTTTCTGCCGAGAATACCCATGTCTTCTTGTGCGGAAATCCAGCCATGATTGGCTACGTGCCACCTGGTGCGGATCCACCTTCTACACCCGGAATGTTGCCGCTGTTGAGGGCGGCTGGGTTTAGTGATGACGGAGACTCGAAAGGGCCGGGAACGATTCGTTTTGAGAAGTACTGGTGAAGATTGAAAACAGAGGCTATCGAATTTTTGGATTGCCGGTTAAAAAATGGGGGTAAGACAATCTTCAAGGTAGTACCCGCAGAGTCTCTCTCATGGATCTCTCTAAAACCATCGCTCTGATCCTCGGTGGTGGCCGCGGAACGCGTCTCTTTCCGCTGACGAAAATTCGGGCCAAGCCAGCCGTTCCACTCGCTGCGAAATACAGACTGATCGATATACCGATCAGTAATTGCATCAACAGTGGATTGAATCGCGCATATGTTCTTACGCAGTTCCTGTCAGAAAGTTTGCATCGACATCTGCGGCAAACTTACACGTTTGATCATTTTAACGGTGGTTTTGTTGAGCTGCTTGCGGCTCAACAGACCGTCAATCAGGGAACTGACTGGTATCAAGGTACTGCTGATGCGGTGCGAAAGAACTTGGTGCACCTCGAAGAAGATTGGATTGAGCATGTCCTGATTCTTTCAGGTGACCAGCTGTATCGCATGGATTTTCGCGAGATGATGCAAACGCACATCGAATCGGGAGCTGACGCCACCATTGCGGGAATTCCTGTCTCTCGAAAAGATGCATCAGCACTTGGCATCATGCAAGTTGACGATAGTGGTCAAGTTCGCGGTTTTGTTGAAAAACCCCAGACTGACCAGGAAATCGAGAGTGTGCGAATGGAGCCCAGTTGGATCGACGCCCACGGTATTCCCAGCCGGGGTCGCGATTGTCTGGCAAGCATGGGCCTTTACATCTTCAACAAAGCAACCATGGTCGATCTGCTGAACAGCAATGATCATCAGGACTTTGGCAAAGAAGTCTTTCCAGAGGCTATCAAGTCCCATAAGGTCCAAGTGCACCTTTTTGACGGGTATTGGGAAGACATCGGAACGATTCGTGCCTTCTATGAAGCGAACCTGAATTTGGCGGGCAATGCGCCACCCTTTGATATACGTACACCTGATGCCCCTATCTACAGTCGCCCCAGATTTTTACCACCAACCATCATGGGCGATACGAAGATCACCGGCAGTTTGATAGCAGACGGTTGCCGTATCGGTCAAAACGTTACCATTTCAAATAGCGTGATCGGATTACGAACCGTCGTTGGGGACAATGTTGTCATCAAGGACAGTGTCGTGATGGGTGCCGATTTTATGGACGACCCGACAAAGTTACCCGAGGGAACACTGCCCGTTGGAATTGGGTCAGGATCTACAGTCTCGGGAACGATCCTCGACAAAAACTGTCGAATTGGTTCCAACGTGCAAATCGTGAATAAGGCGGGTGTTGAAAACCAAGGTGAAGACGATGTGCTGCAGGTTCGTGATGGAATCCCAATCGTCATTAAAAATGGCCAAATCGAAGATGGATTCAGCTTCTAAAATTCACTGTGCAAAAAATGCACGAAAGATCTTGCGAAACTGCCACGTTGCACGTCAGCGTGGATTACCAGTTGCATGTCACAAGTGACAACTGCTCGCATGGTTCTCGTTACAGAATGCAGGTGTGATTCGATGCCTGCTGTGTTAAATCAGTTCACGGTAAAGCAAGCAGTCTCTTGGACTCTCTCAGCAGAAAATCAGCATCGTTGAATGGTTCATAGCTGATATCTTGCCAACGCACTTTTCCGCGGTGGTCAATCAGAAAGGTTCCGTGAAGAGGTTGGTCTTCAAAGTCATCCCAACAGCGGAATTGCTTGAAGATCTGCTTGTCGCTATCGCTGAACAACGGAATTTTGATCTCTTCACCATAGCTTTCCAGGCCTTCTTTGAGCTCCTGAACGCTTTCAGTACTGATCGCAACGACTTCGATTCCAGCTTTTTTATACTCATCATAAAGTGGTGAGACCTCGTAAATCTGTTCGATGCAGTGCAACCAACCAAA
>JAAHTH010002711.1_pt1 | contig 13070 bp, 15 predicted proteins | sample 6116091 | NCBI WGS metagenome assembly JAAHTH01 (sample SAMN13939990, study PRJNA603662) | sponge metagenome | isolation source: marine sponge | host: Mycale hentscheli | place: New Zealand | collected 2006
GCTGCATACATTTAAGCTGGATAATCTGACGGAACAAGTTTAAAAGAAGTAGTGCTAGATACTCTAGGGGGTACAGTAGCCGCAGCACAAATTGCTGATAGTGCAGTAACCACTGCTAAAATTGCTGATGATGCTGTCACTTCTGCTAAAATTGCTGATGATGCTGTTGTAGCAGCAGCTATTGCTGATGATGCTGTTGTAACCGCTGCGATTGCAGACAATGCAGTTGCGACTGCCAATATAGCTGACGATGCTGTAACTGCAGACAAACTTGCTAACACTGCAGTAACTGCTGGATCTTACACAACAGCTAATCTTACAGTTGATGCACAAGGAAGATTAACTGCTGCCTCATCTGGTTCAGCTGGGGCTCCTTCAATGCTTTTAACACACACAAGTTTAACTGATTCTAATACGGATGCAGGTTTAGGTTCTAATTTCGTAGCCAATCCAGCTACTACAAAAATTAATGTTGTATTAATTGGTGGAGGAGGATCTGTTGGTAATTTTCAAAGACCTTCAAACCAAGCTACTGCAGGTACTGGTGGTGCAGGATTATTTAGCACTACAATTTCACAACCTTTTACAGTTCCAATTTCAGTAGGTGGTGGAGGTGGTCCAACAGGACCAGAAACAGGAACTTCAGGTGGATCTACATCTTTTGGTAATTTTACTGTAAATGGTGGAAATGGTAATGAAAGTGGTAATCCAGGAAATGCACCAGGAGCATCTGTAGTTTACACAGATTCAAATTTAACGATGCCAGCAACTAATATAAACCATGTTTGGTTAACTGGCCAAGGACAATCTCCGGGAGCTGGTTCTGGAAGAGGAGGTTCGGGCTCAGGTTCTAATAATACTCCAAACCGATCTGCTGGAGGCGGTGCTATTTTAATTTACGAAAATATAGGGGATTAATATGGCAAAAATATTATTTACTAAAGATCAAAATAAAAGTGTAGATTCATTTCATTTAGTTTTAGCGGATGGTGAATCTGTAGGTAACGAATGGACATATGATGTTGAGACAATTACACAAGAACAATACACACAGTTAGTAAACGGATCAAAAATTATTAATTCAGACAACGGAAATATTACACTTGTAGATGCTATTATTTGTCAAAATAAAGAAGAGTATGATCAATGTTTAATGTCTTTAAAATCTACTCTTGCAGAAGTAAGTTGTAGTTACACTTACGCTGCTAAATATCATACTGAAGGTTTTGAAAATTATGTAAATCAAGTAAATGAAATAGATTCATCTAATATTAGCTTCCCATTAGGCACATCTTTTGTAAATGATATAAGTACAAGATGTCCAGATTTTGTAAGTTTTATTACTAAATAAAATTTACAAACAGTTAAAAAAATGTATATATAGGTATATGTTTTCTAAGGATAATATAATTCAATTTAAAGCTGATAAATTTTTTATAGAAAATAACAAAGATATTTATCCTGTTCCTTCTTTACTAAATATTCCAGAATGGTTTAAAAAACTTAAAAATGTAAAGGGTAATAAAACAGTAAAAGGGTGTATGCCTTTTTTAGATGCTATTTCAGCTGGCTACATAATAAAAAACGCAACTGATTCTATTATCAAAAAAGAAGGTAAAAACAGTTGGATAGAATATTCTTTAAATACAAACCCCACACAGTATAATTTAAATTCTGCAAATAATTATACACAACACCCTAATGCACAAATGGAAGGTTCTCCATTAGTAAAAAAAAATAACATGCCAGCCTTTTTAAAAATACTTAATCCTTGGATTATAAAAACTCCTCCTGGTTACTCATGTTTGTTTGTAAATCCTTTAAATAATTCTGACGATAGATTTGAAACAATAGCTGGTATTGTTGATACTGATATTTTTAGTGGACAAATTAATTTTCCTATTAGTTTAAATAGTGATAAATATAAAAGTGATTTTGAGCATTTTGTAAAAAGAGGAACACCTGTGGTACAAGTGATTCCTTTTAAAAGAGAAAATTGGAAAATGACAATTACAGAGGATAAGGAATACACAATTGACAAATTTGTAACAATATGGAATACATCTTTTTTAAGACAGTATAGAGATAGAGTATGGCAGAAAAAAAAATGGAAGTAAAAGATTTAATTGATATACAAGACAATGCTGTTGATATTAGAATGGTAGCAAGAATAGTAGAAATATATGCAAAAAGAAAAGATATTTTTAAAGATGCCAAAGTAGGTCCTACTAAAGACCAAAATGGTTTATTAAAAAAACACATAAGAAGTGCAAAAAGTGTTAACTTAAATAGAAATGCACAAAGTTTAACAGATGTTCGTTGGGGAAATAATTTATTGTCTGTGTTTCTAAATGGGTTAAGAAAATATAATCAAAATAAAAAATTGAAACATTTAGAAGGTATAAGAGTAAATGATATTCAATTACTTAAATATAATGAAGGTGATCATTATATATACCATACTGATCATGGCCATTTTACACCTAGAACTTTAAGTTGTATATTGTTATTAAATAATGATTACGAAGGCGGTGAGGTTTCCTTTTTAGATCCTCAAGGAAACAATGAATTTAAGGTTGAGACAAAACCAGGTAGGTTAATTGTTTGGCCTAGTAATTTTATGTATCCACATAAAGTAAATAAAGTAACGAAAGGGACAAGGTATTCAGTTGTATCATGGGCACTATAAGAGATTTTAAATATAAAAAAATAGAAAATTTTTTAAGTAATGATGTTTTAAATTTAGCAAGTACTTACTGCGAAATAAAACACAGGCAAACTGAAATTATAGAAAACCCAAACAGAGATGAACTTGAAGGTAATTATGATTCTGCATTTTACGCAGATTATTTTTGTGAATCTTTATTGATGCGAAGTATTAATAAGATGAATGATTTAACAGGATTAAAATTATCACCCACTTATTCTTATTGGAGAATGTATACTTTTGATTCTCAACTCAAGGAACATACAGATAGACCTTCTTGTGAAATAAGTGTTTCAATTAATATTAGTAGCAGTGGGGAAGAATGGCCAATTTATATAGATAACAATCCAATTATACTAAAACCAGGAGATGCAGTAATTTATTTAAGTTGTGAATTGAAACATAAAAGAGAAAAATTTACTGGAGACCATAGTGCACAAATTTTTATGCATTATGTTGATAAATTTGGTCCTTTTTCTAATTATATTTTAGATCAAAGAAGTTTACCCGGAGAACCCTTAGTTGGGTTTTAAATACAATCTTAATAAGGTATAATACCCATATGCCTTTAACAAATGTACAAATAAGACCTGGATTTAATAAACAAGTTACAGCTACTGGAGCTGAAGGACAATGGACTGACGGAGATTTTGTTAGGTTTAGATATGGACTTCCTGAAAAAATAGGAGGCTGGGAACAAATAACTTCAAATACACTAGTCGGTGCGGCACGAGATCAACTTGTTTGGGCTGATTTAGATGGTAGAAGATACTCAGCAATAGGCACTAATAAAGCTTTAATAATTTATTTTGAAAATGCATTTTACGATATTACACCATTAGATACTGCAATCACTGGAGCAACCTTTACAACAGCTAATACTAGTCCAACTGTAACAGTAAATAAAATAGCTCATGGTTTGTCTGCTGGGGATTTAATCACATTTACTTCTGTTACACCACCAACAGGGGCTGGTTATTTAGCTGCAGATTTTACTACAAATACTTTTGAAGTTGTGACGGCACCAAGCCAAGATACATTTACAATTACAATGGCAGCTAATGCTGGTACAACAGTTGCAGCAAGTGGAGCAGCAACAATAAATCCTTATGTTAAAGTAGGACCACTAAATCAAACTTCTGGTTTTGGTTATGGTACCTCTGGGTGGGGTGGATCATCTGGAGTAATATCAACACTTAATGGTTTACTACAAGATGATACTGCTGGAACTGGAGGGTCTGGTACATCGATTACTTTATCTTCTGTTACTGGATTTCCTACTTCTGGAACTATAAAAGTAGGGACTGAATTTATTTCTTACACTGGTATATCCACAAATGATTTAACTGGTATTACCAGAGGAGTTGCAGGAACAAGAACTGCCCATTCTACTGGTGCTTCTGTCGAAGTTTATCTTGGATGGGGAACGGCATCATTAACTGGTGGAGTGACTTTAGAGTCTGCTTCATGGTCATTGGATCATTTTGGTTCAAAATTAATTGCAACAATAAAAGATGGTCAAACTTTTGAATGGGATACAATAAGTAATGTTGCTGCTGCTTTAACAACTAGAGCAACTGTAGTAAGTGGAGCACCCACAAAATCTGTTATGTCAATTGTTTCTGAAAGAGATAGACATTTAGTAATTCTTGGAACAGAGACTACGATTGGTACTTCATCTACACAAGATAAAATGTTTATAAGATTTTCAGATCAAGAAAATATTTCTGATTATGCTCCGACTTCAGTTAATACCGCGGGTACATTTAGAATAGATTCAGGAACAAAAATTGTGGGAGCTGTGAGAGGTAAAGATTATATTTTAATTTTAACTGACACATCTGCATATGTTATGCAGTTTGTTGGTCCTCCGTTTACATTTTCAATTAGACAAGTTGGTTCGAACTGTGGGGCTATAGGACAACACTCTATCAAATATGCTAACGGAGCTGTTTGGTGGATGGGTCAAGCTGGAGGTTTTTTCGTTTTTGATGGCACTGTAAAATCTGTACCATGTTTAGTTGAAGATTTTGTATTTACAAATAAAGGAGACAATCTTGGCTTAAGTTATGCTAATGGTGAACAAATATATGCAGGACTCAATCATCTTTATGAAGAAATAAGTTGGTTTTATCCTAAAGATGGTTCTTCATTAATTGATAGAGTAGTCACTTATAATTATTCTGAACAAACGTGGACAACTGGTTCATTATCTAGAACTACTTGGTTTGATGCCACACTATATGATAATCCTTACGCAACAGAATTTTCATCAACAGGCACTCCCTCTTTTCCAACAATACAAGGAGTAACAAATCAAAATGGTGCTTCAACTTATTATGCTCATGAAGTGGGTAATAATGAAGTAGATTTTACTGGAGCAAAAACAGCTATTCCAGCTTTTATTCAATCTGGAGATTTTGATTTATCCTCAGGTGGAGACGGTCAATTTTTTATGAGTCTTAGAAGATTTATTCCTGATTTTAAATTAATTACTGGTGACGCACAAATAACTATTAACCTTAGAAAGTTTCCTTCTGATACTTCAACATCCTCGCCTCTCGGACCTTTTACAGTAAATAGCACAACTGAAAAAGTAGACACTAGAGCAAGATCTCGATTTGCAAGTATCAAAGTCGCAAACACTTCAACAGATCAAAACTGGAGATACGGCACTTTTAGGGCAGATGTACAACCTGATGGAATGAGATAATGGCAAGAGTAGATATTGTTATTCCTGAACCTACACCCATTTATACTGAAGACAATCAAAGACAAGTAGCTCAATCTTTACAAACACTTAAAGATAAGTTAAATACTTCTTATCAACAAGAAATAAAAAATGAACAGGATGCTTTCAATTACTTTCTATCATGACAATTAGATATAAAAATCAAGGCTACAAACAAGCTAGTACAGGCAAAACTACAGTGTTTACATGCCCTAGTGATGCAACAGTTATAGTTAAAAGTATTTATTGTGCAAACAATGATGCATCATCAGCTATTTTAGTAAACATGAATCTTGTTGATTCATCCGATTCAAGCACAGAGTATGAATTTTTTAGAGATGATGTAGCTGCAAAATCACAAGTTAATGCTACACCACAAGGATTAAATTTAGAAGCAGGTGATGCAATAACAGTACAAGCAGCCACAGGAAGCAATGCAATCCAAGGTGCAATAAGTTACGCACTGATAGATAGATCACAAGAAAATGGCTAGACAAAAATTTGTAAGCTTTACTCCCAGACCAAAACCTAGGAAAAGGCCTCGAAGGCATAAAAAAAATCTTTGCAAAGCGGAAAAAAGAAGTTATAAGAAATATAACAGACAAGGCAGATAATTATGAATAATTTACCGAAAATACCAGCTGAAGCTAAAGAAGTAATAAAACATAAAAGGACAGGAAAAGTATATGCTAATAAAGCTGAGTTTGATTCTGATGTTGCTGATCCCAATTCTGACACTACTGTGGATGACTTTAGACAAGACCTCGAAATTAAAGTTACTAAAATTCCAATGGGTATTCAAACAAAAAAATAAATGAAACCTAGAGGTGCAACTGAACTTCAAATCGAAATGCTTAATAAGCATGTTTCAAAAGAGCTTTTAGATAAAGTACAAATTTGTACATCAATACCAGGAAAAGTTCCTATTGATCCTAATAAATTAAATATTTTATGGCAAAAAAATTCTTACGATCAACCAAACCTTCAAGAATTTTTTACAAATAGAGAAAGACATAAAGAATATGATTGGTATGTTTTTAACAGCCATTGGAATTATGAAAAGTTTAGATATTTTTTTGGAATACCAACTGAAAGATGTATCGTTATAAAAAATGGTATTGATGATTTTCCTATAAGAAAAATATATGAAAAAGGAAAACCGATAAAATTAATACATCATTGCACACCTTGGAGAGGTATAAATGTATTATTGTTAGCTATGCAACAAATAACAAATCCTAACATATCTTTAGATGTTTATTCTTCTACTCAAGTATATGGTTCTGATTTTAGTAAAGTGCATGATGATGAATTTAAACCATTATACGATCAAGCTAAAGAGTTACCAAATGTAAATTATATTGGATATAAACCTCATGAGTACATAAAAGAAATGATGCCTAATTATGATATGTTTGTTTATCCTTCTATATTTGAAGAAACATCATGTGTGTCAGCTTTAGAAGCTTTAACGTCTGGAGTTCATGTAATTACAAATAATTATGGAGCCTTATATGAAACTTGTTCAGAGTGGCCTGTCTATGTAAATTACTCAACTAATTATGAACAGATGGCAACAGATACTGCAAATGCAATCATGACTGCTGCAGGATATCTTCATGAAGATAGTATTCAAGAACATTTATCAGAACAACAAAAATTTTATAAAAAATTTTATAACTGGAAAAGCAAAGGACAACAATGGACTACTTTTCTTACTGGAGCTTTAAAGGATCATAATGAAAAAAAATAATGAATTTGTAAATGAAGATACTTATCAAACGTTAAAAGAATTTAGAGTTGATCCACCCTCTCAAGATTTAGCTGTAAAGCCATTATGGAAAGATAAACCAAAAACAAAACCAAAAAAAGACTATTCTATATTTGTTGCTACTCCAGTGCATAGTGATGTATCTTTACATTACACACAAGCACTTTTAGAGTTTCAAAAATATGCAAATGAACAAGGTGTAGATACACACTTTCAATTAATGAAATCTTCATTAGTTACTCAAGGAAGAAATTTATGTGTATCAAGTTTTTTAGAATCAGATCAAACTCATTTATTATTTATTGATTCTGACATTTGGTTTCATTCTCCATCAATATTAAGAATGGTAGAAAAAGATAAAGATATAATATCTATACCTTACCCCTTAAAAACGATGATGTGGGATAAACTATTTCAAAAAATACAAGAGGGTGTAAATATACAAAAACCTTACGACTTAAAAAAATATTTAAATACTTATCCTATGAGAGTTGAAAACCCAAAAAGTATAATAATGGACAATGGTGTAATTGAAGTTACCCATAGTCCTACGGGTTGTATGTTAATTAAAAGAGAAGTCTTTGCAAAAATGATTAAGGCTTATCCTGATAAAAGTATTGTACAAAAAACTGTTATAAATGGAAAATACGTTGACAGACCAAATATGTGGAATTTTTTTGACACTTTACATGATCCAGTAGAAAAGGTTTATTTAGGTGAGGACTTTGCTTTCTGTAAACTTTGGAAAGATTTAGGTGGTAAATGTTATGCATTAGTTGATGCACCTATTGTTCATGTAGGTGATCATACATACGAAGGTCGATTTAGTGATGAGTTGATAAGCAAACAGTAAAATGGTAATATATGCTATAATTAGGAAATTACTATATGGATCCATTCACAATAGCACTAGCCACATTTGGCGTACAAAAACTTAGAGGAAAATCTACAAAAAGATCATTAAGAGATGCATTTTTAGTAGGAGGTGGTTCTTATGCCTTAGGACAAGCATCTCCACAATTAGGCATTGGACAAGGTTCAGCTTTCTCAGGTTTAGGTTTTGGTCAGTCTGCCAAAGGTGCTTTACCAACTTTACCAAAAGAAGCTGTAGCAGGAGCACAGTTTAGAGACAAAGGTTACCAAGCAGCTTTATCCCAAGGTGCAGAAACTGCTTCTGCAGAACCAACTGGTATTATGAAATTATTTAAAAAAGCAAAAGACAATAAACTTGAAACTGCTTTATTAGCTCGTACAGTTATACCATTATTAGGTGGAGAGGAAGAAGCTCCTAGACCAATGTTTACTGAGGATGATTACAAAGAAGCTTACAAAGAACAATCTCAAAAACTTCAAGGTGGTTTTGAACCAGTAGCAAATGCAATGCCTTCAAGATCAGATGTATATGGTTCAAATATGTTTTATGCAAATCAAGGTGGACTTGCAACTGCAATACCAAAATACAATCAAGGTGGTGTAAATTATTTACCATCAAAAATAGATCATAATGAAAATGATGTTAACAATTATGTTAGAGCTGAAGGTTATGTAGAAGATGGAGCTGGAGCTGGAGACAAAGACGAAGATACAATGTTAGCTCAACTAGCTGATGGAGAATTTGTATCTAGAGCTGATGCAGTTTTAGGTGCAGGTATTTTATCTGGAGCAGACCCAAAAAGTTTTAAGAATATGAGAAAAGCAGGAGCTGACTTTTTTTATGATCAACAAAAAAAATTTAAAAGAATTTACGATATAGTCAATGCAAGTAAACAAAACTAAAATAAAAAAACAAGTAGAAGTACTTGAGATATTTCCAAAATTACTTGATGAGTATTGGAACTTAGTTGATTTTATGTTGAGAGAAGGTTTAAAGTATGATGGTGATCCAATGAATATTAGTGATCTAAAAAAATTAATTAAAGAGGGTCAGATGCAATTATTTGTTATGTTTGGTTCTGATGATGGTATTCAATACAAAGTGTTTGGTGTATGTGTTACACGAATCACGGCTCTTCCTAACTTTAATCAATGTGAAGTAATTTTATTAAAAGGAAGCAAGAGAGAATTGTGGCAAGATGAACTTGCTGATACAATAGAAGGACTTGCTAAATTAAGCAGTTGTAAAAGAATAGCTGTTCATGCAAGACCTGGTTGGGAACCTTTTTTAAAAACAAAAGGTTGGGGTGTTAAAAGATATTTATATACGAAGGAGATTAAATAATGAGTTTTATATTTGGAGGCGGTGGTGGAGGCGGTGGCCAGACACAATCTGGTTCATCAGTTGTTACACAAAGAGAAGCTCCTGGAGTTGAGGCTAGAAAACTATCCTTATATGATCAAGCTGCTAAATTAGCATCTACTCCTGTTTCATTACCCGCAGTACAAGTTGCTCCACTTTCTGGATTAGAAAAAGCAGGAATAGCACAAGCTGGTCAAGTTGGTGTTGGAGCTGGTACAGTAGGCCAAGGTATTACTGCTTTACAAGGTGCACAAGCTGCTCCAAATATATCTTCTTTTTTAAATCCTTATCAATCTTATGTGACTGATGAAATTACACGTCAAGCTGGAATGGCAACAAATCGATTAGGTGCACAAGCTGTAGCTAGTGGTGCATTTGGTGGTGGCAGACAAGGAATTGCAGAAGCCGAAATAGAAAGAGCAAGACTTGCTAATATTGGTCAAGCTCAAGCTCAAGGTTTTCAAACTGCATTAGGTGCAGCTCAAACTCAAAGACAACAACAATTAGCAGCTGGTGCTACTTTAGGATCATTAGGTGCACAACAACAAGCTATGTCACTTGCAGATATTCAATCTCAATTACAAGCTGGTGGTGTTCAAAGAGGCATAGGCCAGGCTGGTTTAGAAGCTCAAAGACAAACTGCATTACAAAGACAATACGAACCTTATCAAAGAATAGAATTCTTAAAAGGTATTATGACAAATTTACCAACAACACAGAGTACACTTACAGCAACCACGGCTCCCGGTGCTAACCCAGTTGGACAAGCATTAGGTGCAGGACTAGGTGCATACTCTGCTTACAACTTGATGCAACCGAGGCAGTAATGGATAAAGTATTAACTAGAAAATTATTTAAAGATAGATATTTTAAAAATTTAAAACCGACTATTAAACACTTTCAAGAGGGAGGTATAAGTTCATTATCTCCAAAAGAAAAAGCTATATATGCTGCAACACTTGCTGCTCCATTATTACAATCTAAAGGCAAAGGTTTAGGACCAGTCTTTAGTGCAATAGGCGAAGGTGTTGGAAAATTACCAGCAACTATTTTATCTGTTGAAAAAGCTAAAGGCTCTGGAAAAGGTGTAAGGACTTTATCAGCAGAAGAAATAAAAGCTTATAATTTACCATCAGGTACTATTGCACAAATGAAAGCAGATGGAACTATTAGTGTTGTATCTAAACCTTCAGCTGAACAAATAAAACAAATCCAAGGTGGTAAAAGAGTAAGAAGTATTTTAGCAAAGATACAACAAGATTATTACGATTTAGGAAAACCAGTTGGTTTTGCTGATTTGAATAGAATTAGAGCAACATTAGGTAAAGCAGGTGGATCAAACTATTCAAAAAATTATGCATCAATGAAAGGTAAAATTCAACAAGCTACATCTTTCATAACTCAAGCAATTTCTGGTGCTGCTGTATCTGAACAAGAAGCAAAAAGAATTACAAAATTAATACCACAACTTGGAGATACTGAAGCAACCTTTGAAGGTAAAATGGCAGCCTTAGACGGATACTTTGCAGATGCTATCAAAATTGCAGAAAATAATAATGCAGACTTTACAACTGCTATGGAAATAATGGAATCTTCTGGAAGAGGAGCTGAAAATTATTTGGATATAGCTGGAGATGTATCTTTGAAAAAAGATGGAGATGTAATAGACGTGAGTGCTAATTAGGGGATGTATGGCAGAAGTAATTATACAAGGACAAAAATTTAGAATTAAGGGTAACGAACCTACTCAAAAAGAAAACTTAGCTATTGAAACTTATCTTTCGGGTAAAGAACAAAATACTAATTTTAATTTTGATAAAGAATTAGAATTAATGGTTTCACCAGAAGATATTTTAACTGATGCTGAAAAGGGAAAATATAATAAAGATACAGAAAGCGTTTTAAAAAGTCCAACTTTTTTTAGATTAGTTTCTGAAGTAGGTTTATCTATAGCTGGAGGAATAGCTGGAGCTGCATTAGCCCCGGTGACTGGTGGAGGATCATTAGTTGCGGCTGGTGCCTTAGCTGCAAGAACAGCTAGATTAGTTAGACCTTTATTAAATATATCTTCAAACACTATGCAAAAAATTGGATATGCTACTGCAGGTGCAGGTATAGGTGGTGCAACGGGAGCTGGTATTGCACAAACATTTGACCCTAGAGAAAGTATTGTAAAAGAAGTAGCAAGAGGTGCAGCTCAAGGTGCCTTTGGAGAAATACTAGGTTTTGGATTAGCTGGAGGTCTTTCAAAAGTTTATAACAAAATTACTAAAGGAACAATCGATACTATTACTGGTGCTGAAAGAGCTACTCAAATTCTTGCAAGAGATAAGGAATTTTTTAAAGTATTAAGAGAAATAGATCAAACTGGAAAACAACTTTCTGATGATGCTATTGAACAACTAACAAAAAAGAAACCTACAAAAGGTGACAAAAAATTATCTAAAGAATATGGAGATATTGAAATAGAAGGAATTACTGCAGAACAAGCAGCTATTTTAAGAGACCCAAAAAGAACACAAGAAATGATTACAAATATTAATAAAAGAACTCCTACGTTTTTTAAGGATATAGAAAAAGCAAATATAACACCTGGTTTCTTAACTCAAAATAATGCTGTTAATTTTATATCTAATGTTGGAAGAACAGCTCTAATAGGATCTGGTGTTGTAAGAACTGCTGAGCAAACTGGAAAAATGGCTACACTTAATGGAATAGATGTAATGGTTGAATCACTTTTAAAAACAGATATTCAAAAAGGTTTAGGTAAAATGGGTGCAGATTTTTCTGGGTTTGATGAGTTTGGAAATGCAGTTGGAAAACTTATTCAAGATGGAGTAACAAAAAATAGAAATTCATATGATGCTATAAAAAATAGTTTATGGCAAGATTTAAGTAAACAAATTGATGAAACAATTAAATTACCAGATGGGACCTATAACCCAACATTTGATGTGATTATACAAAATGCTCCAAAACAATTAAAAGTTTTAAGAGGTAAAGGTGTTAATAAAGTAGAAGAGATAACTTCAAGTTTAGATGATTACATTGGAGAAACAATTGCAGCTAAAGCTGTAATAAGAAATACAGATGAAGGAAGAAGTATCTTTGAAATGACTGATCTTGTAGGTGGTCTAGGAGAACGAGCTAATTTTAATGATTTTAGAAGTGTCTATGGTGCAATTTCAAGAATGAGATTTAATAATGGAGCAAGTGCAGTTCAAGCAGAAATTATGAAAAGAATGGAAGCTATGATGGCTAATTCTCCATTACCCCCAGCGTTAAATAATTTAAGAACTACTGCATCACAATTTACTTCCTTTGGAGCAAATCTATTTAGAGACACAACACTTAAGAAAATATTAAATAATGAGAGAGGTATTGAAACTGTATATAAACAAATTGTTGCTAGTGGTAAAGAAGATTATTATGATGTTTTTTTTAAAACACTTGATGAATCTCAAACTACAATTAATGGTAAGAAATTTGATTTGTTTCCAAATAGAACTGAAATAAAAGCAGCAGTACGGGGACAATTTATAACGGACTATTTAAAAAATTCAGTATCACTTAAAGGACAATATCCAACATTAACAAATACTCAAGCACAAAAATTTTTAAATCA
>JAAHTH010002715.1_pt1 | contig 13055 bp, 9 predicted proteins | sample 6116091 | NCBI WGS metagenome assembly JAAHTH01 (sample SAMN13939990, study PRJNA603662) | sponge metagenome | isolation source: marine sponge | host: Mycale hentscheli | place: New Zealand | collected 2006
GATCAAAAAAATCAAGCGATGGCTGCTGAAAAACAGATTCAACAAACTGAGTCTCAATTGGAGACTGCGAATCAAGAGTTGGCTCAGCATGATGAAAAGTTAACAGCGGTTAGCGGTAAATTAGAAGCTGATCGAGCGAGTTTGATTGAAAGTGAGTCTGAAATCAAACGGTTGCAATTGGCCATTGAGCGGGATGAGTCGGAGTCAACACAGTCGGCTGAAAGGCGAGTCGAAGTTGAGCAATTGCTCATTGCGGCAAAGGTAAAGCTCGCGAAAGCTGAGCAGGTGATGTCGGGCGCTCAATCACGGGTCAATCACATCCGAATGGAATATGAAGAGTTGCAAAAAGTGGAGGCTCAGCTGGCGTCGCAACGAGAGGGCGATGAGACGGCAACTCAGGCTGCGAAAGAAGGGATTGAGCAATCCAACGCCGAAATTATTGAATTGACTTCTCGGAAAAATGGACTCGCGGATTTGTTGACGCAATTCACCGAGGATCGGCTTGCGGTCGATAAGACGCGCCGCGAAATGTCAGCTGAGTTAAATTCGGAACGCGATTCACTGCGTTCGATAGAAGAGAGAATAAACTCAGCCAAAATGCGGATCGAAAAAATTGGCATGCAGCGTTCCCAGTTGGCCGAACGAATGCTAGATGATTATGGGATTGATCTGGCAACACAGGAAGAATCGCCGTCCGACGAAGAACAAGAACAGCGTGATGAGGTTGATGCTGAAATTAGCCAACTTCGAAAAAAGATTGGCTCGATTGGTTCAGTCAACCTTGATGCCCTCAAAGAACTTGAGGAACTCGAAGGGCGTTACCTCGCGATGGACGAACAGTACCAGGATCTTGTCCAGGCTAAAGAGACTCTGGAAAAGATCATTGTTCGTATCGATAACGATAGTCGTAAGTTGTTTGTTGAAACCCTAGAAGCCATCCGCCTGAATTTTCAGAAGTTATTCAGGCAGACTTTTGGTGGCGGCAAGGCCGACATCATTCTTGAGGCTGACGTTGACCCTCTGGAGGCGGGCGTGGAAATTATTGCGACGCCACCGGGAAAGCCTGAGTTCAGTAATAGTCTCCTCAGTGGTGGCGAGAAGGCGTTGACAGCAGTGTCGTTGTTGATGGCTATTTTTCAATTTCGCCCCAGTCCCTTCTGTGTGCTTGATGAAGTCGACGCTCCGTTTGACGAGGCTAACATTGGTCGTTTCGTCGACGTTCTGAAGAGTTTCCTCGGGTGGACGAAGTTTGTAATTGTGACTCACTCAAAAAAGACCATGACAGCCGCAACAACGCTTTACGGGATTACGATGCAGGAATCGGGAGTCTCAAAACGGGTCAGTGTTCGATTCGAAGACGTAAGCGAGGATGGTCATATCTCGGACGAAGCTCTACAGCGAACCGAGGGTGACGCAGCATAGGTTCGGTTCTCGTGAGCCCGCTGGCCTAGCGATTCGGGTGATTTCTCTTCTCCGGGGGTTCTGGAATTTAATCGGAGTTGGATTGTATTTCCGGTGCTTTTCGTCGGTATCTCCAAATGAAAACGGTACCGATCAAACCAGCGGTTACTAGAATGCCTATCAGCCAATACTTGATATTGCCAGTGGCCATTGAAACAACCGCACTGATCGAGATACTCAACCACATCATTAAAATGGATGAGATTCGCATCCGGTTGGTCATGGGAGTGGTCCCGTCGATATAGGCAAGATATTTTGCGAAAAAACGGTTACGCACCAGTCGCTTTTCTAGCGCTGGCGAACTTTTCAAGAGGAAGAAGGAGGCCAGCATCAACGGGCCAACGGTCGGAATACCCGGCAGCACCGCGCCAACCGCGGCTACGATAACGAACAGAAGTCCAATCGTGGCATGGATATAACGTTTGAGTTTTGAGTTGGCCACGGTCTTGTCCCGGTGTTCTGCTGGCAGCGGGCCAGTCTACCTCCGATTGGGTTTTTAAGCTACGTGAGGTAGGAAACCGAGACGGGACTAGCTTAGGCCAAAGCTGTCGATAACCTAGTCAGTTTTCGCGGGTGCGACATCAAATGAGTGTCGGTTGCAACGGGCTTGGAGTCGAACTGGCGGTAATACTCCCGCCGGCTCAAGTGCTAGTGCCACTTTCGTTTTGCGGATATAATTATTGAACTGCAGAAAAGATTCCTGAGATGGTAACGACCATTTTGTTTAAGCAAATAAGAATTAGCTGAGAGCCTGATGACGCAAACCTCAAATTCGATCAATCTAGTTGACTTTATTCGCGACGTTCCTGATTTCCCCAAACCGGGAATCACTTTTAAAGACATTACTCCACTGTTGGGAAGCCATGCTGCTTTAACTGCCTGCATTGATCAGTTTGTGGAGAAATATCAAGACGAAAAGATCGATGTGATAGCTGCCGCTGAGGCGCGAGGATTTCTGTTTGCTGTGCCACTTGCAATGCGTTTAGGTGTCGGCATGGTTCCAATTAGAAAGCCGGGGAAGCTGCCGTTCGAAAAACACAGCTACAGTTACGATCTCGAGTATGGCTCGGATACCCTTGAAATGCACGTCGACGGTATTCAAGAGGGGCAAAATGTTTTGGTGATTGATGATTTGCTTGCAACTGGCGGAACGGTTCAGGCCTGCTGTGAGATGATTGAATCGTGCGGAGGAAAGGTGGCTGGTTGTGCCTTTTTGATTCACCTCCAGTTTCTTGAGGGACTCCAGAAACTTGAGAAGTATCCGGTCTTTAGTTTGATCGACTTCAATTAGTCACTACCTGTGATTTCCTCCGCGATCGGAGTGACTTCTCATTTTCTCCAACAGAATTTCATGACAAGATCTTAAGCGAAGATGAGGGTTCCTGGATGGAGAAGTTTTTCAATCTATTAGTTGTCTTGGCGGTAACTGTTGGCTGGCAGGGATCTGGGGTGGCGGAGGAGTTGGTGATGGCTCCCCAGCGTCCGAATGTCGTTTTGGTGCTGGCCGACGACTTAGGGTTTGGCGATATCGAGCCAAATAATCCGTCTTCCGGAATTCCAACTCCGGCCTTCAACCGGTTGGCCCGCGAGGGGATGAGATTTACTGACGCGCACACCGGTTCCAGTGTTTGTACCCCGACAAGATACGGGTTGTTGTGCGGTAGATACGCGTGGCGGACGCGCCTGAAAAAGGGAGTGTTGAATGGATATTCTGAGCCATTGATCGATGGGGGGCAGCCAACCGTAGCCGACCTTCTGCAGTCGGTTGGGTACAGGACGGCCTGCATCGGGAAATGGCACCTCGGTTTAGGGTGGCGAAGTAAATCAGAGCTCCCCAAAAACGCTGTCCACTTTCGTGATAAAAAAGATGCCTGGGTAGATTTCAGCCAACCGGTAGATGACGGTCCTCGCGAACATGGATTTGATTACTCCTATATTATTCCAGCTTCGCTAGACATGAGTCCCTATGTGTATTTGGAAAATGGCAGCGCCACATCCGTACCGGAAAAAGTGATCGAGAAACGCGGCTTCCCGGAGTTTCTGCGCCGAGGCGAGGTAAGTGAAGATTTTGATCATCGGGCGAGTTTAAGTCACTTGCTGAACAAGGCCGATGAGTTTATTCGTCAAAGCGCGAAGGGTGGGCGACCTTTTTTCCTTTATTTTCCCATGCCTGCTCCTCACAAGCCGGTGATTCCGATGGAACAATTTCAAGGCAAGACAGAGTTGGGCCCCTACGGAGATTTTGTGGCTCAGGTCGATTGGACGGTCGGGGGGATCATCGACGCTTTGGATCGAGCGGGTGTGGCTGAGAATACGCTGTTGTTGGTGACCAGTGACAATGGATCATTCATGAAGCGAGTACCGCAGGTAAGTTCTAATTCAGATCATGTGGATGATGATACGGTTCAGGGCTATTTGCCGAGCCATCATCAGGCCAACGGAATTTTTCGCGGGACGAAGGCTGATATTTACGAAGCGGGACATCGGGTACCTTTTTTAGTCCGGTGGCCGGGGAAGATTAAGTCGGGTGTCAGTAACTCGAGCGTAGTTTGCCTGACCGATATTCTGGCTACCGTATGCGAGGCGGCTGACGTCGTTGTGGATTCAACTCAATCGGAAGATAGTTTTTCTTTTTTGCCTTCAGCGCTTGCATTGCCTGACCGAGTGTATCATCGTAAAAGAGCCGTGATTCACCACTCTGCTGCAGGAGTTTTTGCGATTCGCAAGGGAAACTGGAAGTTGATTCTTGGAAATGGCTCTGGCGGTCGTGAAATGCCGAAAGGAAAACCGTTTCAGCGGCCATTTCAGTTGTACAATCTCTCCAGTGATCCGGAAGAACAGTGCGAACTATTGAAAGAGTACCCGGAGACGGCGTTGCAGTTAGAGAGAGAGTTTGCGGTTATTTTAGGCGAAGAGAATCCCATCCCAGATTTCAACCAAGGGCAAGATAAGGACTGATAATGAACTACCTTTTAAGACGAGTAACGGGAGTTTACGCTTTGGCGGTCATCTGCGTTGTAGCGTTCTCGAACCAAGCACAAGTTCAGGCAATGGAAAATGAGTTTAACCGAGGCAGCACCCCGACGGAGCAGTTGTGGTGTCAGTACGATGGCTTTAAGGGACCGGGGAACGGGAAGCACATTGTTCTAATTGCTGGCGATGACGAATATCGGAGTGAGCAAGCGATGCCTATGCTTGGGAAAATACTCGCGGTGCGTTTTGGTTTTAAATGTACCGTCCTGTTTCCCATCGATCCTAAATCAGGTGAAATTGTTCCTTCTTATCAAAAAAATATTCCAGGAATGGAAATGATCGATTCTGCCGACTTGTTGATTTTGGGGCTGCGTTTTCGCAATCTTCCAGATGATCAGATGAAGCATTTTGTGGATTATGTCGAGGCGGGAAAACCTATCATTGGTACACGCACTTCGACTCATGCTTTTAATTTCGGTGGTGATTCGAAAAGTTCTTACAAACAATATGGATTTAACTCGAATGAGTGGAAGGGTGGCTTTGGCCAACAAATACTTGGAGATACGTGGATCAACCATCACGGGCGTCATAAATCTGAAAGCTGTCGTGGAGTGATTGTCGAGGCCAACAAGTCCAATCCGATTCTTAAGGGAGTAACAGATGTTTGGGGGCCATCGGACGTTTATGGAATTCGAAACCTGCCCAAAACCGCAACTGTTCTTTTAGACGGGGCAGTGCTTGCGGGAATGACTCCCGATGCAAAACCCGTCGAGGGACCAAAAAACAATCCGATGATGCCAATCGCCTGGGTGCAGTCTCATCCGCAGGAAGCTGGTGGAAAATCCCGAATATTTTGTACGACGATGGGAGCTTCAACCGATTTCGAGAGCGAGGGTCTTCGCCGATTGGTTGTTAATGCAAGCTTTTGGTGTGTTGGAATGGAAAAGGATATTCCCGAAAAGGCGAATGTGAATTACGTTGACGAGTACAACCCAACCGCTTTTGGTTTCGGGACGTTTGAAAAAGGGAAAAAGCCTTCAGACTACAATCTTGTCAAAAAGTGAGCCGGCGTCCGAAGTGGTTTGTGATTAGAGGTCGGGCACGAGGTGGTCTACCGATTCATGCATTGCGAATTTTGTTTACGAGGCAAAGACTGAATGTCTCAAGAATTGATTGATGGGAAATGGAAGATCAGAAAAAACGCTTGATTGGTTTGAGCCGGAGCCAGCTTAAGGAAGAGCTTCAGGCGATCGGTGTTCCCGAAAATCAAGCAAAGATGCGCGTCCATCAAATATGGCATTGGCTTTATGTCCGTGGCGTTCACGATTTTGATGAAATGCTAAACCTCGGAAAAGAGCTTCGATCAAAGCTCAAACAATTTTATTCAATTACCCACCCGGAAATTGTAGAAGAGCAAGTTTCAAAGGATGGAACCCGGAAGTGGCTGTTGCGATTTCCACCGCGTGGAGCCGGCGCCCCCGTAGAAATTGAAACGGTTTATATTCCTGAAACCGATCGGGGTACCTTATGTGTTTCGAGTCAGGTCGGATGCTCTTTGAGCTGTACGTTTTGCCATACGGGGACGCAAAGGATGGTGCGGAACCTGCATGCGGATGAAATTCTTGGCCAAATTATGCTCGCTCGGCACCGGCTTTCAGATTTTGTTGGAATGGAACCGGTACCCGGAATGATTGCTCCGCTGGAAGGCCGAAAGATTTCCAACATCGTGATGATGGGGATGGGTGAGCCGCTGTTTAATTTTGAGAATGTAAAAAGTGCGCTGTTGATCGCCTTGGATGGTGATGGGCTTTGTTTTTCCCGGAGACGGATTACGCTTTCGACTTCCGGCGTTGTTCCGGGGATTTATCGGACGGGTGAAGAAATTAAAGTCATGTTGGCTATTTCACTCCATGCAACTCGAGATGAATTGCGCGACGAATTGGTGCCGATTAACGGTAAGTATCCGCTTGAAAAACTAATGGCAGCCTGTCGCGATTATCCAGGGCTTTCCAATGCACGTCGGATTACGTTTGAGTATGTCATGCTCAAAGGAGTAAACGACAGTCTGCGAGACGGTCGGGAATTGGTGGAGTTATTGGAGGGAATACCCGCCAAGATTAATTTGATTCCGTTTAATCCGTGGCCGGGAACGGCTTACGAGTGCTCGGATTGGAAGACTATCGAGAAGTTTGCTGGCTACCTTAATTCAAAAGGGCTGCCTGCTCCCATTCGAACCCCTCGCGGAAGGGACATTCTCGCCGCTTGCGGTCAGCTTAAATCTGAGACGCAGAAGCTCACCAAGGTGAATTGATATTTGAAATCAATTGAGTGGGGCGAACAAAAATCGGCTAATCAAGGTCGTTTGATTTGAAGAAGGATTTTTTCTTATTGTTCGGTTGCTCGACGTCAGCGAAGACTATTTTGGGTCTATTTGAAATCTGATCGTTTCCACCGGAAGTGTCTCGACCTGCCGCATTCAGTGCAGCCATCACCTCTTGCTCTGCAGGATCAAGACCCCGCTGTTGGTGCGTGCGTTGGAGAAACTTTGGCGTCGGATTGTGATTAGCCGTGGGATGACTTGATGGGAGATCCTCGTTATTGGGGAAGTCGGTTGGATTGATCTCCGGTGTCTCTTCACCAATTATGGGCGTGTCTTGGGTTGAAGTCAGTCCTGCAGTCGGTGTTGGGGTGGAATGTGTGGTTTGAATTTCGATGTCGCCAAGATATTTATTTCGTACGTCAGGGTTGGAAAGAATTTCTTCCTGGCTTCCACTGCACAGGACTTGGCCTTCGCTGACGACATAGGTGCGGTCGGTAATCTGTAAAATTTCACGAGCCGCATGGTCGGTAATTAGGACTGCGATTCCGTCGGTAGCAAGCGATTTGATGATTATTTGAATACTCTGAACGGTGACTGGGTCAATTCCAGCAAACGGTTCGTCCAGCATTATGATCTGGGGTTCGGAAACAAGACATCGAGCAATCTCTAATCGTCGACGCTCTCCACCGGATAATTTCCCTGCCCTGGTTTTACGAATATGTCCAATTTTGAATTGGTCAAGTAATTCCTCGGTTCGCGTTTTCTGTTGCTTTCGGCTAAATCCAAGCAACTGCATGACACCCTTTAAATTCTTCTCAACTGAAAGTTTCCCAAAAACGCTGGCTTGTTGCGGTAGGTATCCCATGCCTCCACTTCGACTTCGTTCGTGGAGAGGCCATTGAGTCACATCGGAATCTTGAAGAAAAACTCTTCCGCGATCAGGGCGAACGAGTCCGCACATCATTTTAAAGGAAGTCGTTTTGCCAGCTCCGTTGGGCCCGAGTAGGCCAACGATTTCACCGGGGTCTACTTTTAGTGAAACTCCATCGACCACCCTACGCCGGCCATAAATTTTCACCAAGCCTTCGGCTTCAAGTATTGGCATTTGGTTCCTCCATGAACTTAGGGGTGTATTTTGCAGGCAGTGGCTGTCTGAAATTACGTGGCGGTTCGAAACGCGGAACCGCAACTTGGTGATCAAGAAGCTATTTTATAAATCCCATGCGATTGAAATTAGGGAAATATTTAACGGGCTTATTTAAAGTGTGTGGCCAGTAAATCAGCATCGCGCGTCCGATTAGCATATCGCGCTCGACAAATTTTTCTCCATCCCAAACACGGCCGTCGAGACTTCGTGGGCTGTTGTCTCCCATCGGAAGAAATTGATCTTTCTCTCGTGTTTTCCCTTTTTCAAGTCGAAACATCGGCTCAGTTTGGCCTTTTTTGGCGGTGAAAAACTCTTCTGCGCCCGCGGTGCTCCACGACTCAGGATCGCGATGATAGCCCTCGATAATCGAAATGCTCTCGCCCGTTTCGTTTTCCGTAGAGACTGGACTACCGAGAGGCCCCTGCCCTTTAACGGATGTGTAGTAGAGATCGCGTAAAACCTTAATTCGAGTTACTTCCAAATCGGCATTCTTCGCCGCGATCCCGGCGGGTTCAGCGTCTCCAGGTTCCTCAGCTGAGTAGGTCGGAATTGGAATTCCGTTCCGAGAAAAAGAGGCAGCATCAAATTCAACGTATTTATTATCGATCCAGAGGTTCAAACGGTCATCGGCATTCACGTACATGATGTGATGAGAACCAGCGCCATTAATTTTTGTCTTACCAGTTGGAGTTTCAACGGGGTTGCCGTTAGCGTTCTGAAACGTCACTTTCGCTTCGGAGGCGTCGTCCTGGGCGCTCAGCGTAGCCTTGCCAGAGGCGATGTCAATTTCGCAGACGAAATGGACTCCGCCCTCTACGACATCAAACATCAGCGTACCTGCGGATGATTGGATGTCGACCCAGAATTCAAGTCCTAGGTCGCCTACCCAGTGGAGGCCAAGGTTTTGAGTGCTGACGAGCGCCTCGTTATCTTGGTAGACACCGTCGTTGTAACCGTACTGGTCTCCAATGAGTCTCCCAGGTGGTAATTTATTATTCCTAAAGCGAGTCGGCAATAATCCTGAACTGATCGTGCTCCACTCGTTCTTAAGGGGTTGATAGTGGCGATACCTTAACCAGTGGGGTTCGGGTTGAGCGCTGGAGCGAAATACAGGGTTTTCCCCTGTGTTGTCGATGGTCCATTGGTTCGAACCATCAAACGCCTGCCAACGAGAGGGCCATTGAACGTCGGTCAAGCGTTCGCCAATGTGGTTTGTATCGTCAACTGTCTGAAGGACATTCTTTAATTTTTCAGGTGGTTTACGAGTGATAGATTTTTCATATTTACCTTCGACTTCATCCATCACATAAATGTCGCCGTTTTCGATAAGGAGGTTGTCTCCAGGTAACCCAATTAAGCGTTTAATATAGTTTTGTTTTCCGTCGTTGGGGTTTTTAAAAACGATAACATCGTAGCGTTCTGGTTCGCTGAAGTCGTAAACAAATTTGTTGACTAAAATCCGGTCGCCATTGTTCGATTTATGATCCGGTTCTTTCGTGTTGTAGACTTTTGTTTTGTACTGACAAATTGGGCAGTACGTGCTGTCGACAAATTGCTTTGGATTGGTTTCTGAGTTCTCCTTACTTGCACCCGAGCGGTACCGCAACTTGCAGTTTTGACATTCGAGATCCATGTGCTGGCCTTGCAGGGAAGGCGCCATCGACCCCGTCGGAATGATGAATGCTTCGGCTTCGTAGGCACGGAACATCAACGCCAAAACAATCGCGATAATAACCGACTCGATAGTTTCGCGGACGCCAAAGTCTCGAAAGAAACCAAAAATTCCACGCGACGGTTCATCGGCGACTATAGTTTCCTTGATCGGAGGCATCTTCGCCCGCTTCTTGTCGGGAAAAGAACTCGTTCGTTTCGATCGTCGGTTCATGGAGATCCGTAATAAATGGCCGTGGTGTATGGAGATTAAACCTGAATTGTAACCTTAATTGCGTTTCAATCCTACGTTGATGAGCAGGTCAAAATACGCGAAATTATTTAAAAATCACCTTCCCTTTGACGTTTTCAGTGGCGACACCGGGTTGCTCCCAGTGCCGGCTGTCGTGGGACAGTGGTACATTGTCGCCAATCACGAAATACCCGGGAGTTGTCGTTGAGTTGGACGGTTCGTTAGGAGCTTTACCGCCGAAATAATAAAGATCCCGCCAAATTCGAATGCGCTCGAATTTTACGCCAACACTGTTTGCCCCGAAGGAGAGTTTTGCCTTTGGGGACGGCGAGTCGGAGGCACCCAAGAGGTGCGTCCATAGTTCGTTGCCGTTAATGAGCACTCTTAAAACCCGATCGAATGAGGAAAATTCAATCCGAGTCGGCTTGCGTGGATTCAAGGGGGGGGAAATACCCGCTTCGAATAGTTTCGTATTTGGATTTGCATCAGGTTTGCCACCGAGGATTTGTAGCTCTGACAAGGCAGCATCGATCTGGAACTCATAGAGTTCGTTTTGGACTTCAAATCGCCAACCTAAAATACCATCATTGAGCTGTGTGTTTAATTCTACGAAAACCTCGTCCATTGGGTTCAGTTTTCGACTGAGCGATTGATTGTAGCCGTAAAAATCTTCCACGGCTGCCGGTGCTGGGCTATCGTCGGTTCGAAAGTAATTTTTCTGGTAGCGAAATCCAAACCAATTGAATTTACCATCGGTTGGTGGCGAGTTCATTTGAAAGATTCCATTGGCGAACTTCCATTTGTTCTCGGGTGTCAAAATCCAATTTAAGGAAGGATTGGATTGAAATTTGGAGTCGCAGACGAGCACGCGCATTTGTTTTTGGAGTTGAAGCGGTTTGCTTATTAAAACTTGATTAGCAAATATGTTCCCATTCTCGAAACGGATGGTCTCTCCCGGCAATCCGACAACACGCTTTGTCATCAATTCGTGATTGGAATCTATGCCAGCGGGAGGTGTGCGCTCGAATGCAATGACGTCCCACCTTTGAATTTGCGAATTGGGGAGAACTGAGACAGGGTCTGCGGCAATGGGCGTCCAGTGGTTGCGTGCGGCAGAGGTGCCGCAGTTTGGGCAGACAACCGTCTCCCGTTGGTCTGCCTGCTCAAGATCACAACTAAATTCAATTTCACAGCCAGGGCAGCTAATTGAATAATGTGTGCCTTTTAATGTGGGGCTCATAGAGCTGCCGACAATTTTCCCTTTTCGCGGTGCTGGGGGATTGCACCCCACGACTCCACTAAAAGAGAAAATTAAAATGACTAGCAACGGGATTTGAACAATGCAGTTTCGCATTAAGTTTCTGGATTTAGTTCTGTTTTTTGGTTAGTCAAGGCGCAGCTTGTTAAGCCGCAGGGGCTTTGAGAGCTGGGAGCTCATCTGGGAGGGTTTAAGAACTGTCGGTTACGGTTTATGATTCTAGTTAGGAATTTTTGCATCAGCGAATCGTTGTTTGGGAGTGTGGTAATGAGTAAGACCCGAGTGCTTGATCATCCCTTAGTCGATTGTCATTTGACCAGCCTAAGGAAAAAGGGGACACCGCCGTCTGCTTTCCGCCACTCGGTTGCTGAGCTTTCAAAGATATTAGCTTATTTTGCTTCAGCAGATTTTCCAACAACCCGTGCCATGATTGAAACACCTATTCAAGCCATGGAGGGTGCGGCAATTTCGGGTCGGGTCGGATTGATTCCAATTATGCGTGCGGGGATCTCCATGGTTGAGCCTGTGCTGGGCCTGATTCCGGAAGCCGAGGTTTGGCACTTGGGCCTTTATCGTGACGAGCGAACCGCTCTACCGGTCCATTATTACAGCAAATTGCCTGTTTCCGCCCCGGTTGACGTGGCGTTGATTTTAGACCCCATGCTGGCCACTGGAGGATCTGCGACACTGGCCTGTGAGCAAATGCGGGACTGGGGCGTTCCGACGGTAAAGCTTCTATCTATTATTGCGGCACCGGAGGGTATCCAAAAAGTGAACGTGGAGTTTCCCGAGGTGGAAATACATACTTGTGTTATCGACGAGAAGCTAAACGGAGACAACTTCATTGTGCCAGGACTGGGGGACGCAGGTGACCGAATTTTTAATACATTGCATTGAATCTGAATTTTCGGGCGTTATTTCGGCCCCGATTGAATCAACCGGTCATTCTGGTTTTCGTAATCGCCGATGAAACTGGTAGGATGCGGGTGTTATTTGGTTGGGATTTTGGCGGACTTCGAGAAATGAAACTCCAGGCTTTAGGGTGTCCGAGTTGTCAACAACCGTTCCAGGTTGCGGAAACGCAAGCGGGACAGGTGGTTGCGTGTCCGTCTTGCGCCCAGGCAATCGAAATTCCAGCTGACGCATTTGACGAACCGAAGAATGTGGAACAACCACAGCAGGTGCATACTTGTGATCATTGTTCGGGGCAGTTTGGAGTCACCCCCGAGATGTTTGGACAGGCAGTCGGTTGCCCACATTGTCAAGCCGTTGTAGAGATTGGATTGAGCGGCAGCGAAAAAACCGACGTTCCTTCGCCTCCCGAACCTGATTTTAACATTAAGAGCAAGAAGACTCGTTGGAAGTCGAGTTCAAAAGTTAAATCCTCGAAGGCAAAATACCGCAAAAAAGTATCAAAAATAAAACCGATTGAAGGAGTCGACGAGGCCGACGATCCGCCGGTAAAAATGAAGCGTCGTAATAAACCGGAAGCGTCGCCTGACAAAGATGGTTCTCCTCCAGTTAAGAAAAATGCAAAGTCGGATCCCAGCGAAAAGGTTGGTAGTTCTGACTTAGTTCCTCCGAAAAAGAAACGCGTTGCAAAAACCCATTCGGTTGATCTGAATCGTAATGATCCCCCGGCTCAAGAATATTTAGATAAAAATGTTTCGACGGTCGCAGATACTGTGACGAACGAACGTCTGGATGCGGAGCTAGATGGTTTAGCGACCGATGCTCAAGTCCATAGAGCTTCGGTTCCTGTCGATGCTTCACCGGTGGTTCCCGTTCTCGAGAAAGAAGATACGAGAGTTTCAATTGCGCATCTGCTCCCGCCGCGATTCGACGTTCTTGACCCCTCTCGGTTAAAAATGAGTCGTGAAGAAAGCGAGTTTAAGGTGTTGTTGCCCGATGGCGATGGCGGGACGACGCAAGTCGACAATCGCGTGGTTCGAGTAAGCCACGCAGGTGAGCAAGTGTCGTTAGTGGCGAGCAG
>JAAHTH010001119.1_pt2 | contig 13050 bp, 12 predicted proteins | sample 6116091 | NCBI WGS metagenome assembly JAAHTH01 (sample SAMN13939990, study PRJNA603662) | sponge metagenome | isolation source: marine sponge | host: Mycale hentscheli | place: New Zealand | collected 2006
CCAAAGTTCTTTTCGGTAATTGAAAGCTCGCTGACATCTACTTCGTTTTCTATGGAGCTTAGATTGCTGCTTATTAATTTTCCAGCAACCGATAAAGAACCTTTTGCGTTTTCGCATAAATCGTTTAAATTTACGCTCGCAGTGGTTGGTTGAAATACGCTAGCTGATCCTTTGCTAGTATCATAACCCTCTGTAATGTTAGCGTTTGAAAAAGTTAGACCCGAAGTCGGAACCGTAAACGTTAAATTTTTTGTACTCTCAGCGAAAGTGAAATTGACACCAGTAGAAGTTTCCTGAACTTCTATTTGTTGTGTATGGGAGTAATCAAAACTCGAAAATCCACTAGACGCAAACGCGGATGCAGTTACACTTGAAGTTTCGCCATAAGCTGGAGAAATAGTCGCGCCTGTTATTGGTGGTGGCGAAGATTTTTCAGTTAATTGGCCCTTGTCGGCGTAGTAATCATACTGAACAGTCGCCGTAACAACACCAGCTTCTGAACCATTAACGCTAAAAGAGTTTACGATTGCGTTTCCTACATCAAAACCACCAATACTTAAGTCGGTAAAGTTAGCTCCTCCAAAACCCGCTTCTATGTTTGTTATCTCTTGGCTATTCGTAACATAAAAGCTCATACTGACAGAGCCTTGGGGCTGAGAACCTACGCTAGAAGTTGAGGTTTTTTCGTCGTAGTCGTATTCGACGTTTTCGGATATATCGGCAGAAGTAATGTAGTACTTTTGACCGCCGATAGAAGCGCCCGCATCTTCGTTGTACAAATAGCATCTTTGAGTTCCTCCAAAGTTCTTTTCGGTAATTGAAAGCTCGCTAACAGCATTTTCATTTTGCGTTAAATCAAAATTGCTATTAATTAAGTTTCCATAGATTGATACTGAACCTTTTGCGTTTTCGCATAAATCATTCAAAGATATTCCTGCATTGGTTTTCTGAAATACACTGGATGATGATCCTTGTTGGTAGCCTTCCGTAATATTTATCTTGTTAAAAATTGCCTCTTCAGTCGGCAATGTAAACGTTAAGTTTTTCGTGCTTTCTGTGAATGCAAAACTTGCGCCTCTAGAAGTTTTTGTTACTTCAATTTCTTGGGAGTGTGAATATTTGAAAGTTAAAATTCCCGTGGATGTAAAATCAGATACGCTGGCAGTTGATGCTGCATTATGAGCTGGAGAAATTGTAACTCCGGTTATCTGAGATGTAGATGAGCCTGAAGACAATTTACCCGATTCGGCATAATAATCATACTGAACGGTAGCTTTTATCAAATCGTTCCCTTCTCCATCCATAGAAAAAGAATTTACAATTGCATTGGTAACGGTATAAGAACCAACATCCAAATCAACGAAACCAACTGAACCAAAACTATCCTCTATGTTTGATATTTCCTGAGAGCTGGTGATATAAAAACTAATATTGATCGAGCCTTGAGGCTGGAATGCCACGGTGGAATTTCCTTGGTCATCATAATCATATTCCGCACTTTCAGATATCTGTACGGAATCGGCATAATAACTTTGACTATTAATTAAAACCTCAGTATTTTTAAATTCAAAGCCCATTACCTTTAAAATATTTGATTTAATTGATTCATTGTACTACAGTCAAAAACATAAGACAAAGAGGCTTCCATATAACCATCTATACTAGAAGAGGAATTAAAATCATTTAACCTAGCATTTTGAATATTAAATTCCCTAATTTTAGTGTCAGTATTATTGCTGCAATGATATACAGAAATATTTAAATTCTCCAACCCGCCTACTGGGCAAATCTTTTCAAAAATATTTTCTGCTTCATATTCTGAAATAAGCATGTTAAATGAGGCTCTAACTTCAACCGGTGTTTTTACATCAGCTTGGTCGGGGACAAACATACTACCCATTCTATACCTATGAGTTCTCTCTAAATCAAATTGAATCTCATAAGATTGTATTGCGCTATTCGATGAAAATGAAGTAGAGATAGTTATCTTGCTCGCCTTTGCTGGCTTGGCGCTAATAGGTGAATAGTTAGGCGATACGCTTGTTATATTACCTGCCCCGCCATACGCCGCTATAGAAAAATTATTAGTAGCAAATTCACCAACAGAACATGCGGTCTGATAAGATTGAATATAACCTTTTACAAAATCAAAACTTTTTGAATTATAAGATAAAGAGCCCGCAAAACTGGAATCAAATAATGAAGTTATAGAATCAGTTGATTCTACTATTAATCTATCAACAGATATTTCACCAATTAAATTTCCCTGCAAAGCGCTACCTACATATCCATAGCCAGCAGCGATCATTTTTTGCTCCGGGACAGACCAGCTTGCGTTAACTGATTGGACTCCATGGATTTGCTGTCCACCAATCAATAAAATTTGATCTCCATAATTTAACGCCTGATATGCCATACCTATGGTAGATTACACAAAAAAGCTCCTGAGTAGAACTCAAGAGCTTTTTGTTTTATAAGTAAACGTAAGTGATTAACTGCTGGTGATAAACACTCCGTTAGTTGTATCATTAGCACCGCCAATTTGAGTGCTAAATGTCAAGTCTACGGATTTATTATCTCCAATTGTAGAGCTCATGTTTTGAGAGTCTAATTGTGCGTTTTTCATAACATAAGTAATGCTAGTAGAAGATCCGCATCGATTTTTCATTGTGATTGTAATGTCTCTTGAGTCAGCGTCACTACAAATTAATTCTCGTAAAGCTCCAGCGGAAAGAGAAGTTAAATTAGCATTGACCGACAATGTCGCGTTAATTGGAAAATCAAGCTCTCTAGAGAATGGAAAAGCATTTCCAATTCTATTTAAAGGAGTACGGCTTAAAGGCATATCCAAGCTAAAGCTTTGTACATTTGCGGTATCTCCTGCCATTCCGGGAAGTATAGCGCCACCCATTTGTAAATTAGAAGCCCCAAAGGAGATTGTCACATCTCCGGGACGTAAAGCTGCTGCGCTTAAAGTTCCAGTTGAGCCAGCTGGAATAGTGACTGTGCCGGCGATTGGGCTTCCGTCAGTCACATCGATTGCTGGATTGCTAGCAGCAGAGACTCCTTGTTCAAAACGAATGTTAGCGCCTTCTACAGATACGCTTGCGCTTGGGATTTCGCCTACAGACGCGTCAACTGTGTAACTTGTAATATAGCCATTGCCGATCCCGATTATGCCCGCGCTAGATACGGCCCGAACATCATCGCCTTCAGCAACAGTAACGATGAAATAGTTTTTCTCATCTTCCCCTGCTGAACTATCAATGATATCAGCTAGAGCGTTATTTGTTCCGCCAGTGTCAAAACCTAAGCAATTATTTTCATTATCTCCATCCACAATGAAATAACTAAAGTCTAAACTAACTGTTGGTGACTCGATGATCTCTCTACTGAGAGCTGCTAAAGTTCCAAACTCATTCACGTCAGTTCTTGTGATGTCTACTGAGTGAGATACGTCTTGTACTCGATGTAATTGAGTGGCACTTGCTGCTCCAGTGTTCCCTGCATATAGGGCTTCGCTTTGATATATAATACGTTTTCTAGCCATAATTGATATAAATGTTTAACTTAAGATACAGCAAAAACCTATAAAAGAGAACTTTTTTTTATATTTCTGATTTAGGCACTCTAGGAGTACTTAGAGTGAAATCTATAAAGCCAATTCTCATGTTTTTTGGTATATTCATTGCGGAGCTTGATGTATCATACAATTTACTACAATTAACTTTTTCTATAAAAGCATAATTTCCTCCGCTTATTTTTTGATCATGAATCTCTGTATAGTCATAAGGAGGATTTTTTATATGAAAATATTCTCCAAAAGGAAACTCTTCAAATTCTATCATCGGTACGCAAGTTTCTGTAGAATCTCTAAACAAAGAAAGTGTAGCGTCTAAAGTAAAATTGTCATTTGCTATTACTACCGCTCTTAAATTACTTTTAGTATCCTGCATTCCACCAAAAGCGAATGGCTTATTAATGCTAGAGTTATAACTCAAAAACGTGGCGGGCAAAGTATAATTTAAAGACGACAACCCAGTAATGGATTGTAAAAAAGTTGCATCGTTTTGGTCGGCAAGTAGAAATTCAGAATGAAATAAAAGCTCTTCTTCGCTTTCGTTTGTGATGTAACAATTAACAGTTTTTCTATCAAAATCGCCACTAACTTCTAAGGTAGTTCCAACGTTTGAATTCATAATTACCCTGCCTTGATCAAAGTCTATTATTAAGCCTGTTGGGTCAGCAGGGTTTTGCTCAACAAATGTATAAGACGCCCCAAAAGAGCCCCCTTTAATATGGACTCCAGAAGGCACTCCAGTGCCATTAGCAACTAGTTGTCGATCTGGACTGTAATAAGCGACTTGGTTGCTTGGAACATCAATACTATTATTTGAATAATAAAATTGTTGACTAATTCCTGTTTCTGTAGCTTCGGCATAATTAGTTAGTCTATCGTCAAACCAAAGATAAAAACTACTCAATACTTTATGATCGAACTGCGGTTTCATAATCTCTTGAGGTTTGCTTCTATATTTTTAAGCATGTCTTCTAAAATTTTTGTCATGTACTCTGCTGGGGTTGAATTCATTCTTTGTCCGGTCAGATCTACATCAACCTGTATACCTCCTCCTGATCTTCCTTGATTTTTACCAGTCATATATTGACCTAGCCCGCTGATTCCTCTTTCTACTGCGTCTACCCAATTATCGGTTGACCAAGGCATTGGGGCTACTGCTTTTATCTCTTCTATAGTTGGCACTGAAAAAGTTAAGTTTAGGGCTAGAACGTTTCGTTTTTTTCTTACGGTTTTTATTTGTATTGATTTTGCTAACAAACTTCTGATTGGAGATATTGGGTCACTTCCACTCTCAAAACCTATAAAACTAAACAGATTTCCATAGCCCCCTAAGGTGTTTGAGCTATTTGAGGCGTTGGGCCCACTATCAATTTCTTTAGTGATTTCATGACCTTCAAAGGCGTTCAGTAAGTTTTGTCTTTCTTTGTTGAATGCTTTTTTTATTCTATCTTCAACCAACGGCTTGAATATTTTATATCCTTTTTGGGCTATTTCCGCATTCAGGCCCCTCATATTTATTTTGGCCATCAATCAGCTCTCCGCAAGTATATCGTATAGAACTTCACAGTAAAAGGGCCCACCTTAGAAGGGTCGCTAGTAATTCTAAAAACTTCTCCGTCTATTTCTATTTTACTTGCCTTTGTGAATAATTTGTATCCAGCCTCATCAATTTTCACTCTTACAGAACCTTCTGCCATTGGCACGTTTACTTGAGCGCGGGCGCCCGGTAATCCTATTTCTTTTTGCTCTTGTTGGTATAATATCCTTCCTTTTATTACAGAACTTGTAACTTTTGCCCGCGTACTCTGCTGATCTTTTATTCTAGAATACAAAGCGTTGTAAGTTCCGTTTGTTGCTACGAATATTTCGTTTTCCCTTTGGAATACAGTGATATCCCTAGCGAAAGTATCATGAATGTCATCAAAAACGCTGGCTATTTCGTTTTTGTCCGAATCTGGAATTAAAGAGCCCATTAAGCAGTGCTATTATCACCAGATACAAACCCCCCATCAATTCCTGCTGTTTGCCTAGGCATGGCGTGATAAGAATTATAAGAATAGACTAGTGTTTTCAACTCTTCTGTTGCTGAATCTGCTAGGTTTTTATAACCTCTTGATACGTCCATTTTATTGCTGCGAACAATGGTAGTGTCTCCTTCGGTCAGTCTAGTCCAATCCATCGAGCTATTAGCGCTTCCCGCTAAAACCGATCTGGCTTGCTTATTATAAAAATCTTTTAAATATAATTGAGAAAGGATATTTTCCTCTTCCTGAAGAAAACTATCTCCAGATCCGTAGCTTTGGTAAGTTAAATTATTAAACTGCCCGACGTTCGCTTCTAGCCAACCAGATATAGATTCTATTTTAAATTCTCTTTCTAGTTGAGTCGGAGCGTCGTCGAATTCATTATCGTAGATCCTGACGGCAATTTCTCCCAAGTTGGACATGTTACATACCTTCTCTTGAGATTTTTAAGATTTTTTCTGCTGCTTGACTAGAAGGATCGACAAGTGGCTGATGGTAACCTATGTTGTAGCCTGATCCGGCGCCAGCATGAGATTTAAACGCTCTTGTTATTTTGTTTTTTAAGGATAATTTATTACCGCTAGGTAATATCCCCACTTTTACAGCAAAAGACTGTAAATCAGTTAGCGTCATTTCTGACATTCTGGATTCAAGTATATCTTTACTTGTAGTCCCAAAAGGGTTTGACTGCTTGACTCCAAGTAGATCTTCTAAATTTTGAATTCTTTCTGCGTCTACCTTTCCGTCGGCCACTTTTAAATTTTTTATTTTTTTATTTTTTTTAGCTGGCATAATATTGATTAAGTTTATATGATTATTATATCCCCATATACACAAAAATCAAGTTCCAGAGAATAAAAAAACCCGCCCTAATGGGCGGGTTTTTTATACAATCTGATCTTATAATCAGTGTCCTGAGACAACAACACCGGTTAATACACGGTTATCAATAACCATGCGGCCTTCTTCAAGAGAGCCGTAGTAACCAATTTTTTGTTGACGAACACTGTATTGATCGTCAGCTGACAAAGTGAATTCAGATCCACTTTCAGCGTCGGTAGCGATTGCACGAATCAAAGACTCGCGAGATCTGTCAAGGCCAATGACCAAGTCATCTCCATCAGCAAAACCAACTTTTCCGGATACGCTTGAAGCAGTATTAAACTCCTTGTATAAGCGAGAGTACTTGCGGTTTGGTCCTAACTCATGAAGCTCCATAAGTCCGATACCATAAAGCTCAGGCACTCCACCATTGGTGAATACGCTAGAACGGTATGTTTCTGGAGCGGCAATATCGTTATTAGCACCAGCATTGTTGCTTTTGGTGTTAACTGGATTGTAAGCCATTGCACGAAGATCTTCCATTGTTTCAGGAGAAACAAGAAGGTCGGTAATTCCTTTGATAGCTCCGTCTGGCGTACCACCGGTCCAAGCCGTATTGATACGTTTTGCAAGAGTAATAAGGGAATTGAAATCAGCCAAAGTGAATCCTACATTAGAAGATGCTTGATCTTTAACGTGAGGTTTGTCATTGGTGATAGCATCAGCCAAAGAACCGAGAAGAAGATTAGCGGAGGTAGACTCCTGCTTTAACAAAACTTCTTGTGCGATTCTAGTGAAAGATTTACCTACTACATCAAGACGAGATTGAGCAGCGTAACGACGATCAAAGCTAATTGCGCTATCGAGACGATAGGTGGTGAACTTTAATTCGCTAGCTGTTGGCAACACTTGGTTGGTTGGCAATCCGCCGGGAACAGTAGTACTGTAAACTTTGATGTAATCATCAGCATTGATATCATAATAAAGATCAAGCGGAAGACTTGGGTTGCTGTCAGAGTCAAATGAGAACGAACTGAACATGTTGCTCAGTGTCGGAGCTTGGTTGACTACTTCAGCGAGAACAGGGCTCATGAATTCAGCTAAAGCAGCTTGAGCTTCATAAGCAGTATCGCGATTGCGAGAAGCCATAGCTTTTACAAGCTCGACTTGTTCTTCGGTACGTTTAAGAGTAATATTCATTATATTTTTTCTCCTATATTAGCAGTTGATTCTGATGACAGCATATTTTCCATTGCTTCCAGCAGCGCCAGTACCAACAGAACTTCCAGCGAATTGATCGCTAGATACGCCTCTGTTTACACGTTGACCAGTGGCCAAAATTTGACCAAAAGTGTGCCCGCCAACTTGGCTAGCCACTCCGCTGATTTTTCCTGCATTATTAGAAAGAGCTACAAAGCTTCCGGGAGTGTCCACGCCGTCAAGAACAGAATCTGTGTCAACTGTAATAATTCCTTTTCCAAGGACTGGTACAGCTTCACCTGTTAATACGGATTGGGTCTCCAACTTCTTCTGGGGGTAGTAAAGAAGCTTTTCGTCGTTTTCGTCTTTTTGAGCTGTTTGGAGTAAAGTTACTCCAACGCAAGCATCACCAGCTGAAGCAGCTGTTACTTTTAGTGGGACTACGGGGTATTGATTTCGTCCGATAAAAGGATAATCAGTCTTACCGAGGTAAGAATTATCTTCGTATCCGACTGGATCTTTACTAAAGTCCCCAGCACTTACTTTCACGAATACGCCTGCGTCACCTTTGCCACTGTCGCTAACCTTGTCGTTAGCGTCAGTATTTGCAAAAAGATTTACAACGTCTTCTTCAGCGTACTGACGGAATGGTAATAATCTAATAGCCATGATTAATAATTTATTTTTATGTTTTCTTTTGAGAAAGCTTGGTTAAATTTTTCACGAAGTGAGGCTTCTTCAGTAGCTGCCGCTTCGTTATTATTGGAAATACTTGCTGAAGATTCTTCTTCAACTGTTTCCAGAACTTCTTCAACAGACTCTTCAGCACTTACTTCTTCAGAAGCTTTAGCCTCTTCTTTAATTGGGTTTGCGCTAGCTTCTGTTTTTTCTAATCTTTTCTGAATTTCTGCCTCGAGCTTTTCATTGAAGAGTTTTTCCTGCTCCTCGATGAAGGCCTTCGATTTGTGGCTCCATATAACAGATAATTTTTCTTGATAAGAAGCAAAGGCTTCTTCTGAACTATCTATTTCAGAAACTTCGGAAGCGATAATTTTTAAATCTTCTTCGTTTAATTCGAAAATCTCTGTCACAGCAGACATTCTTGAATTAAAAAGATCTTTTGCTTCGCGAAGACGTTGTTCTTCAGCTAATTCGTTCCATTTTGATTCGGTTGCTACTAATTTTTCTTTAAGCTCTTCGATCTCTTTGATCATAGAGTCATGACGCTCGGTAGCCTCAGCAATAGCTTGTTCTTTTTCAGCTTTTTCTTCGGACCATTGAGTGTCTTTTTCTTTAATAGCATCCATCATCACCTTGGAAACGCTAGCGACGGCTTCTTCGAATTGTTGACTGTCGCCAATTTTTTCCGATAGCATGCCTTCGATTTGTTTAAGTAGGTCTTGAGTATCCATAGTTAATGTGTTTGTCTTTTTTACAACCTTTTTGTGCAAAAGGGAAATATTTTTTTCTTTTTTTGCATTTTTTTTGTAAAAGTTCATGTTATTGACATGAATAGTTTCTGCCAAAGATGATTGTTTCTTAGCCTGTGCGGACTCTTGATTCTCAACAATAACACCTTCAACTTCCGCCGCAGGGTTAGAGGTAAAGCCAATCCCTAGTGGATATATATCCCCGATGACCAATCTATTTACTATAGTGCCATCGTCCATCTTGCCTTCTCCGTCGTAAGCTCTAAGGTATTTTTGCAAATCTTTAATTTTATTTTTATCCGTTATAATTTCAGCCTCGCTCAAATTATCGCTTCCGACGGCTATATAAAAATCATTAAATCCGATCTCCCAACTTGCGGATATCATATTATGGTATTCGCCACCATCACTTGCCTGCTCAAGCATATTAGCGAAAGACGGGTTCACTATTTTATAAACTAGCGCACCAAGAGAAATATTAAATGGCCCATTAAAATCAGTTAAAGATTCCGCCTGTAACAATTCACTTGTGTTAAAATCGCTAAAAGATGAAGATACTATATGTCCAACTACTTTTTCTTTATTATGTTCTATATTTGTTGGTTTATGTATAAAATAATCAGACACGGCAATAGCTGTTGATGTATCAATACCATCTCCATTTTTATTAAATTTATTAACTACAGCGGCATTAAATGCTACTCCAAGTAAATCTATATTCTTTGTGAGGTCTACGTCTTGAGGAATCAAAGGTTGTAGATTCTCTAAAGAGGCTTGGCTAATATTAAATCTTTTACATGTTCCATCTACACAAGATGCTGATATACTACTCTCAAAAGAGCTAATATACTTAAATGATTGGTTCATGAAATATATTAATAAACGTTATACAGATTTAATCTTCTTTAATTTTTCGTCTAGAGTTTCAGAAATCTTAGATTTTAAACTAGCGCTCAAAGGAGATTTTTTTAGTTCGGCTATTGACTTTTCCACATCTTCGAGAGTAGCCATGGGAAAATGTCTAAAGGATCTTGGGGCAGTTTTTTCGTCTGCTCCTTTTTGCCCTCCTGCTTCGATATAAGCAAAATGCTGATCCGATAAGTTATACAGTCTACTCTGGTCATTACGATCCGACAATAATTTATTTAAAGACTCGGAGTCCTTAATGTTTTTTGAAAAGTTTAATTCCATAATATGATATAATATTTATTTATACAAAAATACACGTTATTAAGTTTTTTGAGAACCTTTCTCAGGTTTTAGTTTCTCTTGGCTCTGCTTGCTATGGTAGTAAATGGCGGACGGATAAAGCTCCATATCATTTTTGTGAGCTTCCTCTAAGACTTGCGGCATAGGAGAAAGCTGCTCTATTTTATTAAAGTCACCAATACATGATGCTATTTGACTTTTCCAGTCTTTTTCTTCGCAAGAGATAATTACAGTTTTGCACAGCTCATCCAATAGGTTTTTTTTATCTTTGGAAAGTCTTTTTATGTTTTGCTGAGAGCGCATGTTTTCTTGGGCAAATCCAAAGAGTTTTTCTGTTTTGTAAATTGTACTCTGCAAACTTTTACGATCCGCAATAGCGGTTTTACCTTCCTTATTTGTTCCCGACGGTCTGCCGGGCTGTTGAGGGGTAGATTGCTGAGGTGATTGAGGTTTTTGAATATTTTCTTGCTGCTCTTGCATTTGTTCTTCAGTCAATGGAATTGGCTGCCCTCCAACCAAGGGAGTATACAAACCTTTTTGCCGGTCTTCTAAATAGGATTCTTGACCTTCTCCAACTTTACTAGATTCTGGATAAAGTCCAGTTTTGATAGTTTGTATGCCTTGCTCTGGGGTCAGAATGCCAAGCTCCATCAATCGAGTGGTAACACGCTGTAATTGAACTTCATCTTTTAAATCAATCTCTTGGAATCTAACTATTGGATACTTTCTAAAACCTAAATTTTGGCATACTAATTTTATTTGAGGCTGCAGAAAATCATTGATAAACGCATTGCGAGCTTCTTTCAACCTCTCCAAGAATATTTGCGCCTTAACTTGAGTATTACTGTACCTCTCACTTCCGACCACTACATTTTGTAAGGCCTCTTTTATATCTTGATCAACAATTTGATATTTTTCTGGACCAAGAACTCTATTTAAGTCTGGAATAATAAATTCTGCTTTTGTGGTATAGTCGCTTACCAAGACCCTACCAATACTTTCGTTAGCAAATAAAGACTGCATTGCTTGCAGATTATGAGGGTTAATTCCACCTTTATCTGGGGTATTACCCATGGTGATTAATAAAATAACATTCTCTATAGTTCTAGTTACTGCTTGATCAACTTTCTTTAATTCAAGCTTCCAATTCAAATCATCCAAAACTGGATATCCAAAAGGTATAGCAAAAGGCTCGTAATCTTGTTTTTTATAAAATGAATAAATTAATTTATTTACATCTAAATCTATAAAAATTCCGTCAGTAGAAAACTTTCCTTGCTTGATTGCTTTTTGATCTTTCTCGGGTAGTCCGTTAAATACCTCTTGATCATATTCTGTTTTTGGATTCTTAAGTCTCTCTAACTCGAATTCAGATAAGACCTTCCTGTAAACTTGACCATTAAAGCTAGAAGATTTCACTGTAGTAATATCGTAAGGGTTTAATAGTATATACCTGATTGGTATTTCCCCTGAATTCATAAAATCAGATCCGTATATAGTAGACATTTTATTAAAATCTTCTTCTGTAAACTTAGTGTCCAATCTATACATAAATACATTGCCGCTTCTGTAATACTCTCTAAAATATTGATCTTTGACAGACCATACTTTAATTTTTTGCATCCACTTGTCTATAAAATTTCTAGATTTTTCAGTGCCCCCTTCTAGATGTAAATCTGTATTTGCAAACTCAGACATTATGTCTATCACATTTCTGAAAATAGGAATGTTAGCGTAAGCTTTTTGGCACAACATGATAGCATCTCTTATATCACAACCTTGCTGTCCGTAGTAATAGGGAAGCTGGCCCTCTCGTATGTTTGAGTACTTATAAGGTTTCTTACCTGACGCGGCGGCATTCTTTCTAGAGCCCGTTCGAGAAGAAGCTGACGAGCCGCTTTTTCCAGTTCGTTCGTAATTAGCTATGGCGCTTTGAGTGTAGTATGCGTTACCCGCCAAAGTAGGATTCCATTCTGGTTCAGATTTTTGAGAATCTTGGATTAACTCGTTTAGGTCTTTTTTGTTAAACTTGTCCCAGTATTCTGACTTTTTATTATATTTACGTTTAGGCATATATTATCATACACATAAGTACCCCAAAAGTCTAAGAAAAGTTAAAAGTTAACTTTGGACTTTACGCTACGAATACTGGGGTAAATGTATATTGAATGTCCTCTTGCTCCACATTCATCATATCATAGTAGGCTTTTATCATCCAGTTGCCTAACACTAAAGCTGAGTAGGAGTCTTTTCTAGCTTTTTCTGGCCCGGTTTGTCTTTTTAAATTATCTGGCAAATCAAAAGTCTGAGTTCCATGAGCGGTAGTTTTTATCTGTATCAAAGCGCACTCGGCCTTTGTCTTTTGTATTAAATCTACCTGATGCTCGACTAAGTCTATCATTTTTGCAGCATCGCCTTGCTTCTCGTCCTCTACGGTTCTTAGAAATTTTAAATCCTTAATTGGTATTTTTTTGTTTCTTTGTTTTTGGTAGTCGTCGTTTACAGCTCGCGCGCCGAAAAATATTCTCTTGTGGTCAAAATTAGCCTGTAATAATTCGTTAGCAGTTCTAATCCATTGGGAAGTAGGTTTGCGTAAAATGCAAATTTTCTTTTTATCTAAATTATATTCTAATCTAGCGTCTCGCAATCCTTGCTGATAATTTTCCAAATTATCAAGATCTGCACCAAGAGTTTTAATGTTCAAATTATTTTGCTTGAAAAGGCTGCTCTCGTTACAGGCGTTCAAAAACTGAACCCCTCCATTGTAATCCCCTACGATGGCAAC
>JAAHTH010002718.1_pt1 | contig 13046 bp, 11 predicted proteins | sample 6116091 | NCBI WGS metagenome assembly JAAHTH01 (sample SAMN13939990, study PRJNA603662) | sponge metagenome | isolation source: marine sponge | host: Mycale hentscheli | place: New Zealand | collected 2006
ATTGCATCGCCGATGCAAGCACCGTAGTTGCTTCGGGCAAGACCCGGTGGGCTGGATCCGGGGTCGCTCGGGCAACGGTAGGTCGGAACCTGAGTCATCCATGGAACATAGGATGTTCTCCACGGAGAGGGACCCATCGCTGGCCACATACCATTGACGACGTTTCCGGGCATGCTTGTGCCGGGGACCACATCGACGCTTGGATTTGCAATCTTCTCCCACAAAGCCTGCTGCTCGCAGAACGGAAGAATGGGAACGAGAAAGCTCAAGAAGTTACGACCGGTGTTGTTGGTATTCCAACCAGCGCCTTGTGAAGGGTTACGGACGTTACCCGTTCCATGCTTCGGCAATTGTTTGTAAGTGCTATGGTAGTTGTGGATCGCCAAACCGATTTGCTTGAAGTTGTTACTGCAAGACATGCGGCGTGCTGCTTCGCGCGCGGCCTGAACTGCGGGGAGCAGCAAGCCAACGAGAACACCAATGATGGCGATCACGACCAACAACTCCACCAATGTGAAGCCTTTCTGATCGCGAGCTTTTCTGGACATCGTAAACTCCGGAAATTACAAGAAATGAGTCTAGGCGGGGAAACCCCACCAATAAGAACTGCTAAGGGTATCAACTAGGGACGTAAAACACAACCAAAATGTGTTGTTCATCGGCTACTTCAAGCGAACAAATATCCCGTCGGAGTCGTTAACCCCACAGTCCATATTGTCGGCAACACTTTGTAAATATTGAGTGTTTTTCGGTAACCAGATTGCTACATGCGCTGAATTACATTCCATGAAACCGGTTTCATGGGCTTTGTTTGTCACCGAGACGCTGTATCGCTTGCTGTGCAGCTTCATCCATAGGATTCTTTTCCAAAGCTCGCTGGTAGCTTTCCAGTGCCTCCGATCGGGCGTCCATTGATTCAAATAGCGAGCCCATCCAAGTGTCGACTGGCTGCAGCATTGGATTCACCACTAACGCTTGCTGGTAACAGTGAATCGCCTTTTGAGGTTCGTTGCTCTGTTCGTAAGCCCGACCAAGGTTCGCGTAGGCCTCCGCCAAGCCAGGTTCCGCGTCGATCGCGTTCAGGAGGTATTCAATCGACATTCGGAGATCACCGTTCATGCCTGCCGCGACGCCTGCATTCATGTAGGAACTTGCATTGAGCATTGATTCATCATGTACGGGAAGATTGCAGGCCACGATTGAAAAGATTGTCACCGCGATGGGGAATCGAAAAGAAGCCCAATCTCGAGTGCGAAGCACCTTAATGAGGACCGGTATGCCGCCGGCAGCAAAAAGGATCAGCAGTGGTACCAGAGGTTCGCGGTAGCGACCAAGGATAAAGAAGCCAATGATGGCCGCCACCATCACCAGCGTGAATGCATAAAACAGGGAAAGTCGCCGCCACCTATTTTTTGTCACAAGTACTCCCCAGATCGCGAGTGGACAGAGGATTCCAAAGTTCCACACTGGGGCAAGGACGCTTAGCGTGATCGAGAAGTCTCGATAGACCCTCATACTTTCGACGTCAGGCACCTCGAAACGGTTCACGACCATGAGGGATTTGATCATCAGCAATCGGAACCAACGCCCGGGATCCTGTTTGATTTCCGTAAATGATTTTTCAAACCAGTAGCGTGAAACCTCTCGCGATGTCAATTCCCGCCCTTCGTCCTGTTCGGCTAGTCGCTGTGCATCAGCGCGTTCGTACTTGGGTGTTTCATGTCCAGGTACTAAAGGTCGGTAGAGTCCATTGGAATTGACGTTGTTCCCAATGTAAAAGTTGGGTCCTGCTTGAAAGGTCGTAGGTGACCATTCACCACCCAAAGACGCATTTCTTGCAGCCACGGGAAGCAGCACAACCGCGAGCCCCATGGCATAACTGATCAATGTCCCTGTTTTTGCTACACGTTCTGCTGGTATTCGCAATGCCATCCAGATTGGAATGACAGGTACCCAAAGCAATGCGTTCTCACGGGTCAGTACAAGCAAGCCCAGCGTGATGCCGGCGAACAACGAATGAACTTTGGAAGCCCGTCTATTCAGGTACGAACATTCAGCTAAGAGCAGACATAGCAGAAACGAAGCTAATGCTGTCTTTTGAATGATCCCGTCGTAATAAATTGCGGGAGGATAGAGGGCGTACATGGCTGCAGCGATTACACCCACTTGTCGATTGTATGCATGACGCCCGGCGATTCCGATCAGCCCAACACTTATCGTGCCGAGGATAATTTGGAAAAAACGCAGACCGAATGTGCCTGCAGAAAATCCCTTGATCAGTACCGCAAGCGTGTAGGGATACAGGGGAGCCTGATAAAAAGTCTGCGTCCCGTACCACTCACCTGATGCGATTTGCTCGGCCCAATCAACGTAGCCCCGAGCATCACCCATTAACTGCACTACCGTTGGCAGCTCAAATGTCTGCAACAGGTTTAGAAGTCGCAAAAAAAATGCTACCAGGCAAATACTGCCCAGTAGCATTTTGAAAGATTTTTTTCGGGTAGTGATGGCAACAGGTTGCATCACCGTTTCTCGATGGTGACTGTTGTCAGTTGCTTGAGACGGCCGCCTCTTTCGCTTGCTCATGGTGATACACGAATTGACAGCGTGAGGTTATATCCAGTCTCGAAACTGATTACTCGTCGCCTTCCTCTTCCTCTTCAGAGTCCATTTCGTCTTCGTAGGCTTGGTCTTCCGCTTCAGTGCTCTGGGCAGGTGCCTCGATAAGCGTTGTTTCAGTACTTGTGGTGCAACCAGTCACGAAGAACAGGGACAGAGTGAACATCATTGCAAGGAGTGTGCGAGTCATTTTTTCTTCCAAGTGGATTTGGTTGGGATATCTTCTGTAACGCTTATGTTGATCGAGTCGGTGGGCCGTGGCAAGGACTGGTCAGGGATTTTAATGCCCCTTTTTTAACTTCGGGTCCCCAGATCCCATCATCACGGAGATCACGATTCTAATGCTCACACTGGTCTTGTGTTCACACTGGCTTGCAAAGGGTTCGCTCGGTCCTTGGCGAGTTAGTTGGCTAAATATTGGATGAACCAGATCAATGTCGAGGGACAGGGGCTCATGACGGTTGCCATGATGATTTCCCAGTTTGTTGAAATTAGTGAGATCAAGGCGGCAAGAAAAACTGGGCCGGTCAGGTAGTTCGTTTGGCTGGCAGCAATATTGGCATCAAAGTCGTTTGACTTTTCATGATTCTGAACACTTAACTCGGGCTTGGCTTTCTTGCGGACTTTGCTGTTTCGTTTGCGGCTCTCGCTATGCTTGATAGTCTGCTCTGAAGATTTGGGTGATTCCTCATTCTTTCGTTCGGGTGTAAGTGATGCCAATGCTGCAAAAATCAGCGGAAAGGCAAAGCAACTGGCACGGGAAACATCCAGCACGATCAGACAGGATCCAATACAGCCAAGTGCAACGATCACGATGCCAAAACTGACAAGGGGTGAACGATTTTGCCAGCTTTTCCAGACTGCCATCGCGAGCAGTATCCACGCGCCCTCAAAGCAACTCCAACCAGCTAGCTGGAAATAGGCTGTCGATGTCAGTAGGTTCTCACCAAGCATACTGAGGTCGGTTGGAGACCAAATCGCCTCCAAAAGTTTTCGTGAAATGATGTAGCTCAGGATTGCCCCAGCCAGCATCCAACCACGATTTTGGCGAACCTTCGTATCCATGTTTATCAGCAAAAACACGGTTATGCCGATCAATACCAGAGACATGATTGCACGTTCGTCTGTCCAGCAAGTCAAGAATGCGGATGCCGAGAAGAGGATGGGGCGATTGATCAGCATCAGGGTCACGGCAACCATACCAATCGCAACACCATCGAATGGCTTGGGTTCGAAGTTCATCGAGAAGCAGGCATTGGATGCGTACAGACCAGCCAAGATCAGTGATACTCCCAAGGCGAGCTTTCGATCACCGGTAATACTGTATCCCGAGATGATTCCGGACAATAGAAACAGGCAGCCACCAAGCGATGCCGGCAAGTAGGGATGCAAGTTCAGCTGCTTTACAATAAAAAGACAGCCAGCGCTAAATACTCGTGGCGTCAGCTTAGCCCCGTGACTCCGGGCTCCTGGATTTTCGGGAATCGTTAATTCTGCTGTATCGGCCAACGGTTGGTCAGCTTTCAGTTCATAGGCGGGTGGTAAGGGAGGATTCGCATCATCCCAGCCCACACCATCACGGAAGATCGTTGGCACACAACTGAACGATAATGCTGCGAACAGAGAAAGAAGCCATGCCTTGCATATCCAAAATGGTCCAGCAGTAATGAAGGAAAGAAAGCGGATGATCATGGCTGGCAGGTCGGGTAAGAGTAGGTTGAAGCCAGTGTTATGACTGTGTCCCATGTTCTTTTTACGGTCACGTGATTCGCAATCATGGCGCGGCTGTACTTGCCACGCCACGGTGTGGCGATATGCATTTGGACCACATCCAGTACCCGATACGTTCGGCGACCGCGCCAACGATAAGCATGGTGGGTGGGATAATTGGCAGTGTATATCGTTCCCATGCAAATGGCATCCACATGATCAAAAGCAATAATGCCATAGACCACCAAAGCACGATGACAATTCCCACGGACTGTTTGCGAATGCAGTCAAACGCTGACCACGCGACGATCAGACAAAGTAGGGTGAAAGCAATGGGGCCGCCGCATACCAAGCCAGCTAACGCTTGAACCTTGTCTGAAATATTGTGTAATCGCCCCCCAAGCATGACCTCCTGTATATCGGCAGTCAGGTTATGTTCATACCAAAGAGCCCTCACACCGTCGATTGGATCACCGTAAAGGGTTGGGTTGGAGCCAATGAAAAAAAATACCGCGATGATCGCCACCATCACTAGCATCGTCACTTGGGTGTTTACGGTCATAAAACCTATTGAAAGAGAGGGCGTTTCATCGCCCGCAATCATCTTGTTTTTTCGAAGTGCAATGTGAAGTTGGAAACGCTGCTGCAACAGTCTTGCCACGTACCAGGTGCCGCATGCAGTAGCAGTTGCGGCAACTACCAACGAATTCATCTTTGACCCGCAGGCAAAGGCCAGCATGATGCCAGTGAATAGGGTCGTGCTTGCTCGCTGGAGCCATTGCCGACGGATGACAGGATTGATTGGCTTGGCAAAAGTGGATTTGACCGTGTCTTTCTGAGAATGTTGCTTGCTGCTTGTCTCCACTGATGGGTTTACAGTCACGCCAAGAATTTGCACTATTCCCACCATGAACCAGATAGAGAATGTGATGGCGATGATGTCGATCATCGCCAACGAACATGCGTCAATGACTATCGGGTGCAAGCTGAAGAGAAAACCCGCTAATAAGCCCCCCGTTTTCCAATGGCACTGCTGGCCAAGTACCGCGATTCCGATCGCCGCAAACATGCCGAAAATAAGAACGGTGCCTCGCGTGGTGACGAGCTGGGAATCTTCGAGCGGCAGTGCCTGACCGCTGCGTATTGAATCTCGCATCGAGGGGTTGACCCTTGTTGCCACTGCCAGACGTTTTTCAAAAGCTTCACCGCTTCCCCAAGCATTCGGAATGTTTGCGAAGATAAGATAAAACGAGCCAAGTAGGTCGGGGGTCGTGACGGGGTGACCAGCAATTTGTAACGCAAGTCCAATCACGTATTTTCCAAGGACAGGATTCTCGCGAGCAGGAAGTAGCTGCCAATCAGGGTTGGACGCATCGCCCTCGACGACAGCAAGTTGATAGTAATAGCTAGAGCCGATCCAGTAGATCTCGTCCTCATGGATTCGATTGGCAGGAAACAAAAAGCTTGCTGCTAGAACAGTGAACGCGGGCAGGATGCAGGCAAGACGCCATCGAGTGCGATGTTGATCGCCCGATTGTGGTGATCGAGTGACGCCATTCGTATCAGGCGGTCTGTTCTGGTTTTGTTTTGTTTTTTTGCTCAATGGTTTTCCTCCTCAGATTGCGAAGAAGAGGATTCGCGTTTGCCTTGACCTGTCGCAAGATAATCGCCGCGGCTGAAATATTTTTCGAGCCACACATAGGCAATGATGAAAAAATATCGACTACCCATTTCTCGCATTTTCAGTTTTGCAACGCCAGAGCGACGGTTCTTCCAAGTGATGGGGATAACTTTCCAACTGTAGCCACGAACGATAGCTTTGAGTGGTAGCTCAACGGTCAAGTTGAAGTGCGGTGAAATCAATGGTTGGCAGCCTTGGACCGTTGAAGTGCGATAAGCTTTGAAAGCGTTCGTGGTGTCATTGAGCCTGATCCGGAAAAGCACGCGAATCAGATGATTGACTAGCCGATTCAGTCTTAGCTTCAGCCAAGGGTAATCGATTACACCGCCTCCTTTCATGAAGCGACTGCCAAACACACAGTCCCATCCCTCGTTCAGGAGTTCCCAATAGCGGACGACATCGTTGGAGTCGTCAGATTCATCAGCCATCATGACAACGATCGCATCACCTTTGGCGGCATTGATGCCACAGCAGACTGCTCGCCCGAAACCGCTTTCCGAATCGTTCTTGATTGGACTCAGTGCATCATTCGACGAGGCCATCTCCTGAAGAATGTCCCAAGTGGAATCACTACTGTGATCATCTACGACAATGATTTGATGTGGGATGGATTTTAGTTTCAACGTCAGGTGTAGGTGTTCAATGGTCGATGCAATGCATCCCGCCTCATCCATCGCTGGGATGACGACGCTGAGCAGCGAGAGTGGGGCTTTCAATGCTTGAGTCGTATTCATGGTATTGAAAGGATGCGTTTCGAAAAATGATGTGCGGCGATCGTGGGCTGGCTGGTGGAGATGGTGACTGGCTGGTCGATTTGCGCCAGAGCTTGTGGCCGATTGGAACTGCAATGTGTTGGCTTGGTAGTACGCTGAAAGGAAACTACGTCCAGATGCACGGTCGAAACTTACTGATCCTTCCCGCGATGTCACGTGAACTCGTTCCGTTTGAACTGCACCCCCCACACACTGATTTTCGGTCCTTCGATCTGCTGTCCCGGATCTGCAGTCTCGGATCTGCAGTCTCGAGTCTACCCACAAGCAGAGGGTGGCTCCCCAAGAGTCTAATTGCTGTTTTACTGTTTCGCAGTGGTGCTGGACTGGGAAAGCTAGTTCAGGGGGAATGCGAATTTTGTAGGGGCAAATGCTGATTTCTGCCCACTGGAAAAAAAAGGCTGATTTCGCCAACATGGCGTTCGCTGGGCACGCCAGTAAATGCCGGCAATGTCACCGGGTTATTGCCCCGATTTCGCTGTTCGGATCTCAGCGAGTCAATTGGTTTGACCGGATTTGTGTGAGGATAGACCATGAACCAGGAAGATTTGCTGCGGCAGAAATATCTTCGACGGTTCAAGTTCGGGTTGCTGTTGTTGGCTCTGCTTGCCATACCGGCTGTCTTCCATTCGCACGCTGCGATTGAATCGCTTTTCAATCGACCGTCAGACTGGATCCCGAACACGGTTCCAGAGAAGACCCGGTTTGATGACTTTGTGAAGAACTTTTCTGCGGCTGACCTGATTATGGTCGCTTGGGAAGGATCCGATCTGAACTCGGTTCCACTCGCAGAGGTTGCGACAGCGTTGAGCCCATTAGTCGAACCTGGGTTGGGTAGTGAGACTGTTCCTGTAAGTGATGTGCTTGCTGAGAGTTTGCTCGATGAGATTGATCCCGATGCTTCGGCAAAGGTCGTCGATATGATTCTTGGGTTGCGTGAACAAACGGGATTGAAATATCCGCTGAAGTGGTTGCGCACCGGGACCGAAACTCTTGATCGTTTAACTTCCTCGCCTGTGAATTTGCCTCGCGATGCTGCTGTCCGCCGGCTGCAGGGTTCACTCATTGGTCAGGATGGCAGCCAGACTTGCCTCGTTGCATCTTTATCGATGCCGGCACTTGAGCAACGACGTCTTTTGATTCCGGGAATTCGAGAAATCATTGGTGAGGTGACCGACCGAAACGCTAGTCAGGTGTCCGTGGTTGGCGGACCCTTCGATGGTGGAACCGTTGATGCTGAGAGTGTGCGATCAATGCGAGTTTTTACACCTCCCTCTGCCTTGATTGCGGCTGTGTTGTGTTTGATTTGTTTGCGTTCAATTCCATTGACGGGATCGATTGTGGCGGTTGCGGTGATCGGTGAAGGACTTGTGCTTGCAATGGTCTACTACACCGGTATTCCCATGAATGCTGTTTTGATCGTCTTGCCTCCACTGATCTTTGTGTTAACGGTTTCTTCCGGGATTCATTTGAGCAACTACTATTTGGACGCAGTTTCAGATTTTCCTGACCTGTCACGGGCTGAAGTGGCTCGTCTTGCGATGAAAGCGGGTGTTCCACCATGTTGCCTTGCAACGGGAACGACAGTCGTGGGACTAAGTTCGTTGACGTTGGTCCGTTTGGAACCTGTGCGGATTTTTGGCGGTGTTGCATCGTTGGGCGTCATGGTGACTCTCATGTTGCTTTTTTTACTATTGCCCGGCGCCATGGTGCTCACCAAATCGCAGCGGCAACAGAATCGGCAGCGTGATGGACTGGCCGCTTGGCTGAGGCTTTGGATGCGTCGGCGTCTTGCCCGTCCATGGCCCACGATTTTTGCTTTTCTGGCGGTGACGATCATTTTGTCGCTGGGTTTGGCTCGCTTGGAGAGCACCGTGAATGTGCCTCGAATGTTTCTGCCAGATAGCGCCATTCGAACTCAGTACGAATGGTTCGAGCAGCACGTGGCACCAACTGTGACGGGTGAATTGCTGCTGGTATTTCCCGAGATGACTAAGGAGGATGATCCGCTGGTACGGTTGTCTGTGGTTGCCAAGTCTCATTCCAGGTTGTTGAAAATCGAGGATGTTGACGGTGTCTTGTCAGCGGTGACCTTTGTACCAGCGATTTCAAGAAAACGTACGTTGGCGGCGACGGCACAACGCAGTGTGGTTCGTAAGTTGGTGAGAGACCCCGAGTCATCACTTTGGCAACTGGGCTTCATTGCACGCGACAAGGGCGAGGAGATTTGGCGACTCAGTATTCGCATGCCACAACAGGCAGAAGATGATTCGAGTGGCGTACTCGAGTCCATTCGGAATACGATCAATGAGCTGGTAGCTGATAGCGAAGTACCGGTTCAGGCTTCGCTGACTGGTGGTGTTGTGATTGTCCAGAAGTCTCAGGAAATCCTGCTGAGAGATCTTTTTCTCAGTTTCATGACAGCCTTTGCTGTAATCGCTTTTGTCATGGTGTTGATGTTACGCAGTGTGTTGGGCGGTTTAATCGCGATGGCTCCGAATCTATTTCCTGCGATTGCTTTGTTTGGTTTCATGGGCTTGTTGGCAATTCCGTTGGATATAGGCTCGGTCATGTCGGCGAGTGTTGCCTTGGGAATCGCGGTGGATGATACGGTTCATCTTCTCAGCAGATTTGGGTCCCGCCGTGCACGTGGGCTTGGTCAGATACGCGCCGCTTACGGGGCGCTCACGCAGTGTGGGTGGGCAATGTTTCAGACCACTCTGGTCTGTGGGGTTTCCTTGATGGCCTATTGGTTCAGCGATTTTGTGCCTACAAGCCGGTTTTCGCTGTTCATGTTCGGATTGTTGGCCAGTGCCCTGTTGGGGGTGGTTTTCCTGTTGCCTGCGTTGATGGCAAGTTCATTGGGCCACTGGTTGTCATCCACGATCGGTTCGGATCCAGAAGCCACCATTTCATCAGACACGCCAGAGCCAACTCGACCTTGGGATGTACGCCGAGCCCCAACACGGTGGGAATAGCTTATGGATCGCACTTGATGATCCCGCTTGTCCGCAGTTTAATTCCGCTGTGTTCGTGTTACCAGAAAACTGCGATCGCCACGCGTCACATAAATGGCGTCCTCGTCTAGCCTTTGGCATAGTTCGACCAGAAACTCGATTAACAAATCAAATTCAGCTTCAACGTGGAACGAGACTTCAAACCGTTCCATCACATCGTGGACAGGGATGTTCTCATGATTGACCCAGAAACCTTTCACAGGTGTTGGTGTCTGAGTGTAGGCTTGGTAACGATGCATCAGGTATTCATGAATGGAAGAACGCGCTGACTGCTTGTTTTCATTAAAGCGAAGATCATCAAGCTTGTGCGACGGCACGTAAAAAACCGTCATCTTGCCGAGTTCGTGAAGATGAAGTGAGTTAGACATTGAGTCCTGCTTCGTACCTAGCGTTGGGTGGGTTTGGAGATTGGTCTTTGGGGCAGCGGTGAAAAAGGGGCGTGCAAGTTGTATGTTTCGAATCAGGGAATCTATAATCCGATTCCGGCCAGATTCTGCTTGCCAGGCATGTAAGCTTGCACCGTGGTCAAGACGATTTCACCAGCTGACTGATCGCTTTGAACTCCGACCGCCGAGCGGTCTGCAGCCATTCGAACAGGATGGATTCAACTCCTATCAAAGTGGCGCCACAATCACGCATCCGCTGTAGGGCCAACTCGTGGTCCTGTCGGCTACGCGAACCCACTGCTTGCACAGCGACAAATGGTCGTAATCCCTCGGCTAATAAATCGAGCACCGTTTGCAGGATGCAGATGTGCGTTTCGATACCACAGATTACGATTTGGTCCCGTCCTTCCTGCAGCCATGTATCTAATGCTTGGCGACAGACAGCGGCGGAGAAATCAACCTTTTCCTCCGGAGTGGGGAAAACGTTTTGCAAACTTGGAACCAATCCCCCGAGGCCACGTGGATATTGTACCGTCGCTGCTGCGGGAATCGACAATAACGCCGCCGCATCTGTCAGCCGAAGGATCTCCAATTCAATTCCGCTCGCCTCTGGAATGACAGGTGCCAGCTTTTCCTGAAGGTCGATGACCATCAGTGCGCTGCGTTTCTCATCAAGTCGCAGTGGGGAACGGAGATGCGGCATTGCTACTTATCGCCCGATTTTTTTTTGCCTGGGCTGCCTTTGGATTCTGTTTTCTTGGAGCTTCCCTTATCTTTCTTGTCCGAGCTGGAGTCAGATTTTGATTTGGAATCAGCAGCGGCTGCCTTCTTGTAGCCTTCACTGCGGTAGTCCGTCTGATAAAAACCACTACCTTTGAAAACGATTGCTGCTCCTGTGCCAAAGAGTCGCTTAAGCTTGTTCTTGCCGCACTCAGGACACTTCTTTTTGATTGGGTCATTTATACCTTGAAATAATTCCAAAGCGTGGCCACAGGCATCACATTCGTAGTCGTAGGTCGGCATGGCAGGTAAATTTTTGGCGTTCTTTGTGAAATGGGAGAGTGCCATTGATCACTCTCTACCCATGACGGACTTTACTCGATTGAGCCCGTTTTTTCCACAGGTTGCTTTGTTGTTCTGATCACTTGAGACACGCAGGGCCGTGCCGCAGCTGCAAAAGGGTTGCCAGCAATGTCGTCTTGGACCAGTGTCCAGCACGTAGAGAGGGATTCCCATACCGTCCACGGGCCAGATTGGCAGTCAGGAAAGACGAGCCGCATTACAGGGAACGCCCACGAAATGGACGCTCCGATTGACAAAGCGATCGGGACTTAGACGCTATCCGTTGCTTCTTCTCGTCCCGCAAGTGCTACTGATAATCAAGGATCATCTAGCATTAAGGTTTCGGACCGGGGCACGGTTGGGTCGGCCTCTCGCATCCGTCGCAATTATTCCTGAATTGGGGCGGCATCCATGGTTGCCTGCGCAGTGTCATCGAGCCTACGCCGTCTCCTACTAGATCAGCCTCGAATGTTGGTTGGCTTTTGTGCCTGCTCCAACTGCTGTTGCTGTTGAGGGGCTTGTTGTGGAGCAAGTTGTTCACGGCGGATTTTCCAGCTCTTTGGCGGTGCACTCGGAATAAAGTTGCCGAGGAACTTGTGCTGGAATCCCTCAGCAACAGCGTTGCGTTTGATGTCCTTGAATTCGTAGTGGTCCCACTTGGGCGCATTCTTGGGATGAAAATTCGGGGCATACATCAACAACGCGTGGGGTTGATAAGTTGCCTTCTCTAACGCAATTTGCACAAGCTTATATTGTGCCCTCAGTTCTTGGAGCTTGGGCCAAGCTTCTACGACAATGATGTTCGGATCAGGAGATGCGACCTGTCGCACCCAGTATCTTTCTTGAATCTGTTTGGCGTCCAAGTTGAAGACGAAGGGAAGTGGACCATTGACAATGTTTTTCCCCCGCATGTTTTCAGGAAGTTCCTGGATCGTGCACTCCTGCTTACTGCGATTGAATTCGATCAGTTGGGTCCCATTGCATACCCAGTATTCGCCAAATTGATTGTTTTGCGCCTTATATGTTGGCTTTTGGCTTTGAGGGTCCCGTCCTGCAAAAAACACCAGTTCTTCAGCACAGAATAAACCTTTGTCAGGCGTGGCGTATTTGATGATGCCCTCCGCTTTCGATGCAGGGACATTCGCTGGTGCTGCGAAATTATCGTAGTGCCATCGCATGAATCGGCATTCGAGCGTTTTCATTGCTTGGCTTTGCTTTTCCCACTTCACTAGCACTTGCTGAAGTTGCAACTTGGCCTGTGGAGAAAGTGGTGGGAACGGTTGTTGCCCCGCTGGATCTTGCTGAGCGGACCCGGTCAATGAACCGAGAAGGACCACCAAAGTGACAAGAGTGAGTCGCATCATCCGTGACGCCTACCTACTGTGCGTGAAACTCAAAGTCGCTAGCAAATGCTACCGAAGACCTGAGCGGATAGTAGCAATGAGTTAGCTGCCATGAAAAGAGGAATCAAGGCGGTAATGGACTGCTTTCCGATTGAATTCTGGGGGCAAGTCACGCGTCGGGGGGCGTGATCATCTTTGAGCAGCAAAGTTTTCCGGTTATTAGGGTCATGCGGTCATCCGGTACCTGCCGATTCAAAAAGAAGGCCGTGGTTACCTTGGCGCGGGGTAGCGTGCGCGAATTTGGGGGATTGCCTCTAATTAGATCGCGGTTGTTCAACAGGAGTGTGATTGGATGTCGAGTAGCTTCTCACGGCGACAATGTCTCGTTTCAACCAGTCTTTTGGCGATCGCCGCATCATCGCTGAAATGCCCGGCGGATGAACCGGCTGTTGAGAAAA
>JAAHTH010002329.1_pt1 | contig 13035 bp, 25 predicted proteins | sample 6116091 | NCBI WGS metagenome assembly JAAHTH01 (sample SAMN13939990, study PRJNA603662) | sponge metagenome | isolation source: marine sponge | host: Mycale hentscheli | place: New Zealand | collected 2006
TCTTTCTTCAAGTTCTTGCATTTTGAATCTTTCTTCATCTACTGCAAGTTGATGGGATGCCCATTCTTCTACCATACTTCTGTAAGACTTACTAAAAAAGTCTTCAATCTCTGGTAATGATTTTAAACCTTCTGGAGATAATTGCTCTTGTGCTTCTTCTGATCCAGGGTCAGCACCCATCTCAATCATTTTACGTACTAGGTTTGCTTCTGCATCAGCTAATAAAGACTCTTCTATTTGAATTTTCTTTTGCTCAAGCATTTCATTATATGATGCGTCATCTACAGCTCTGAACTGTACTTTTGAATATCTTTTAGCAAACTCACCTGTTAATACGTTTATTACCTTAGGTACAATAGGATAAAATTTAAGTTCTAAAGCTGAGTCATTTTCAGCTGTAAGAACATCCATTAAATCTTTATATTCATTATCTGGTTCAACAATATAATCAGTCTTATCAATTATACCCTTAGCTAACTTATAATTCTTTAAAAGCCTTCTAGAATTTACACGTAAGAATTCAATACCTTGAAGTTCTAACCAATCTAAATTCCATGCAGCCCAATCATCATCCTTTTTTTTATAAGGTAAAAACTGAACCGGTTGTGTTAAGCTAGAAAATGTAGGCCCGCTTTCAGCTTTTGCCCCATTCTTCATTTGCATTGCATTTAATACTCTCATACCTGTTTAGTCTATTTTATATTCTTGAATCCGGACCTTCTAATTTTAGAACCACCAAATGTCTTGTTACGCCCAATATTTCTAAAAGGACCATTATACTTTAATTTACTCATTTTTTCTGAATTATCCAAAGAATTACCTTCAGATTCACGTCTCTTAGTATAGCCTCTATTTGACTGTTGAATTTTTACAAATGCAATCAATGCACCGAATGTTACAAGCCTATCAACGTTTAATCCTGGATAATATGCTAACATTTCTTTAAGTAACATTGGATCTGGTATTCTTTCAACACCCAATGTTTGTTGCATTACATTTCCATTTTCATCAAGCTCTTCATCAATAACTTCTCTTAAAAATTCTATTGCATATGATATCAAATGACTCTTAAATAATGTACCTGTATTTTTCCATCCGTATTCTTGATATACTGTTCTATTAGATCCAAGATCTTTTAAGAAAAGTATTTGTTGTTTAGGAACAAGATATCTTTGTTTTTTTCTAGCAATCATATGCTGTATAAATAATGAAATATTGTTTTCAACAATTGTCCATGCATTATACCATTCTATGATCATTTCTAATCTTTCATGAGTTTTATTTATATCATCAAAACGTCCACACCATGCTGCTACAATTTTATCTTTTTCAATGAATTGTTCTACTTCACCTGACACAGTTGTTCTTGTTACTTCAGTAGCATTTTTATAAATGTAAATACTACATAAAGAATCTGATGTTGTTGTCTTCCCTTCTGACACAGGGTCAATTGATCCATAATATGCACCAAATGCTGGACTTTTAACTGGTCTTTCCCATACAACAATAGATCCTGTTTTATCAATTTCTTTTTTGTTTACTGGAAAAGTTGATATAGGTAATTTTTTTGTACGTTTTGCAACTATACCAGTTTGATCTCTATCTAATTCAATTAATTCATATGCATATTCTTTCTCTTCAATACGTTTAAGTTGTTTGCTTAAAATACCTTGTGGAAAAACAGACTCTTTTCTATATGCAAATGCTTCTCCTATATTAAGAGGTTTCTGTGATATTCTTAATTGATACTGTTCACCACTTAATTCATTTTTCCATCTTGCTCTTTCTAATCCTATTGCTTCTATTGCTTCTTCAACTTGTGAGTTGCCATAATCATCAATATAAGGGGGCATAGACCATTGTTCTGGAATAAATAACCCTGCCATACCAATTGTTCCATCAGCATCCATTAGATTTGTTTCTACAGCATATATATCATTAGCACTTGGATTAAGTATCATTTCTTTTAATGGACCGCATTGCTCTAAATCACCCACTGATCCAGCGGCTATAAACATACCTGTAGTCATCATACCAGATGACATTGCAGGACGTAAATACTCATATGTCTGCATCATGTTTTTAGCAATACCAGCTTCCTCATGGAAAAAATAAGTACATGGACCCCCTACCCCTGTAGTAGCATTCTTTTCAAAAGAAGCACCTTGAATCTTTGATTTAAGACCTCTTGATGTTTTTCTATTGTTTACTTTAACCTCAATTTGCTGTTGCCATAGTAAAACTTTTTCAGGATTACTTGGTCTATACCATGCAGTATGTTCATTAAGAAATGTTTTATATTCTTCTAAAAACTTCCATGAACCTTTATCATTAATATAATCTTTTAATGATGCTCCTACTTTACAAATTGAACCTTCTTCAAACCAATATTGATTTATAATCTTACCCATATGAAAATATGAGGATGCTATCTGACGTTTTTTAAGTATTGCAGAATGCTGATTATTTAATTCAGCTAATAGCTCATACAAAGCCATGTGATATTGTGCATCTCTTACCTTAGCAAAACCATAATGCTTTTCTTCTTTATCAAAGATTGGCAAGAAGTTTAACCACATATAATAATCTCTAGTTAAATACCATTGATTATCACCATCTTTATATATAACCCCTACTCTACATTTATTTTTTTGATCTTCCCAATAAGTAGTAAAATCTTTTGATCTAAATGGCTTATTACAATAAAACCCTTGTTCATTAAATACCCTTGCTTCTTTATTAAATTCAAGAGCTATTTTAGTAAAGTTATATTTACCAGGTTCTTTAAAAATACTATATAGATATTCTGCAAAGTCTTCATCAGTTTCAAATGATGTTACATCCCACTTTCCATTTTCATATGTAGGTATGATTCTACTCATATCTTATGATAGCATATACATCACCTACTTGTAATAACAAATGATCTTCTCCTTGGTGTTTCATTGGTGTAGGCATAGCATGTTCTGCATATTGAACAACATCACCTATTTGTATTTCAGTAACTTCATCACCTCTACCTACTACTTTACCTTGAAATGTTTGTTTAAGTGCTATCTCAGGTAAGTATAATCCTGACTTAGTTTTAGTTTCAGGTTTTATCTCCTTTATTAGAAGTTTCATTCCTACCGGTACTACTACTTGATTTTTCATTTTTTTTATTTATTGGTTTATAATTAAATTCTGGCTCATCCCAATAGCAAAATAGCCATTGTGTTTTCTTTTTACTCATCTACATTAGATCATAAGCAAGTCCGGCACCTCCACGTACTGAACTTTCCTGTTCTTGTCTCATATCTGTAAATGCACCTTTATAGGATTGCCTTATGTTCTCAAATTTAGCTGCTGCATTTACCATAGCATTAATATTTCCATCTCTACCATGTTCTATTGCAGTAACTTCCATATACTTAGCTAATCTATCTAACATAGATTTTATACCTACATAAGCTCTGTATGTTGGAGTTTCATATAGTTTCTTACACATATCAAGTGAATATCTTATTTTACTAACTTCAGGAGATTCTTCCAATTGTATTTCTTCTATTATAATATCTTCTTTTTCATGTTCATGCAGCTTAAAGAATGGATTTAAACCAGGATTAGGACTTGTCATATAAAATAAATACTGATATACAGCCATGTGTGTATCAGGATATTCTTCCATTATACCTTTTAAAAATGGTAGTGCATAGCAGTGCTCTGTTAATACTACCTTACTGTTTTGTATATCAAATAATCTTATTACCATATCTTAAAAACAATTACATCCATCTTCATATAAATCATCTCTATTAATAGCTGCCATTAGAATTCTAATATAAGCAGCAGACTGTGTTACAACAAAAGGTGTTATTATATTTCTTAAATACACCATTCTTCTGTTTGGAAATTTATTTTCTGGTGTACCAATGTATAATTCTGCTACTCCAATTATATCATTTCTATTAATATATAATGGTTTAGTTTTGTCATAATCAGTTTCTTGAGTTGATTGATAATTATTACTCTCATCTCCAGGTGTAATTATTGTAGTAGGAAATGCTTGTGTTAACTCAATATAATCATTTTCATATAATGCTATTTTTTTTGACATAATCTTTTATTTTTTATTTTCTTTTAACCACATAATAATAGAATTTACTTCATCTTTTAAATATGGTAATTCATAGATTTTAATATTTTCTAATACAGGTTCTCCGTTAACATGTTCATTGATTGGATATCCATTAGCATCTTCACCTACTTGTTTAAACTTTACATGTTGAATTGTTAGTTTTCCAATCTTAAGTTTAGGGTTGTGCTTTTTAATAATATACGCATAAATACTGAGTTGAAGGTTATAATGATTCAAATTACAATCATCTAAATGATTAACAGGCTTGTACATTTTATTAGTAATCCCTTCCCAATTAGTAAATCCTTTCTCTTTTATTTCTTTATTAGTCTTGTAGTCATTAATGTTTATATAGCCATTAACTACTTCAACAACATCAGCTTGTCCACATAAACCTACTGACTTTAAGTATACTAAATGTTCTGGGTAAACACCTTCTTCAAGTTTTTGCTTTGGTGCAATTTTAGTTCCTTGGTCATCAGTAATAGGCTTAATGATGGGAACTTCCACCCCGTGTCTTCCAATTGTTTTGAGATCTAGCATATCAGCCTCTCTTTGATTGTGATAAAAGTTACCAAGTTTAATTGCTCTTTCTGTTTCACCATCCCATGCAGCAATTATTTCTTTTGGTGACATACCATACCATTTAGACCTTTTATTTTTAGATGATTTTTTTGCTTGACCATCTCTATCAAATTTAGGTTTAAACTTGGCAATAAAAGATGTTACACTAAGCCAGTTAATGTTTTCATCATTTGTGCTTTCATACACGTGACCTTCTTCTATAAATTTTAATCCCATATCTATGATATTGTTGTATACCAATATGATTTATCATTTTTTACTTCTAAAGAATTTACAACATCATTGTATACATAGTTAATTATTAGTTATATTATCTTCTTATTTTTTGGTTATTAGTTCTTCTTGTTCTTCTGTTGTGTATGCGTCCCAATATCCTTTAGGGCATTCAGAAGATAAAGATCTTACCTTAAACGCTAAGCTGCATCCACAATCACCACAACATGGTTGTGTACCTGGTGCAACACATTTGTCTCCTCCAGCATCAAATAAAGAACACTTTACACATATTTGAAATCTATCAGTTGCTACTGCTTCAACATGTTCTTTTTTAAAGATACTATTTTTAATTCCTTCTGCAATTTTATCAGCATTTTTAAATACATCAAGATATTTACTCCACTTACTTTTCATTTCTAAATTTTTTTTTATTAGTAATATCTTGTTCTAATTGTGCCATTGCTTTTTCCATTTGTAAGATATTATTTTGTATATCTTCACTTTTTGCAAATCCATTATAAGTTCTTTTAGCAATGTTTCCCAAAAGACTTTTATTTTTCATTATAGATTTATCTAGTTTGTTTTTTCTTAAATAAAAAGTTCCTAGACCTTCTACATTAATTCTTGGAAAAGCTAAAGCAGAAAGCTTTTGTCTAACCTTTGCGTAATAAAATGAAACAAAATCATCTACTACAGAAGGGTGTACACCAACTTCATCAGCTATTCCTTTTTTAAACTCCTTATGACTCTTTGGATTCACGTCCTAATATTTTATAATCTAACAATACAAGACCATTAGATTGAACATTAATATCTGGATTTAAAGAAATTGTTTTTTTGTTGTGACCTTTTTTTATAAGTAAATTCTTTTTCTCAGCTTTTGTAATTGCATTTCTAGCTGACTGTGAACTTTTAAATATGTTTTTACCTACTGTATAATCACAAAACTTTGTAAGCTCTATCTCTTGAACCTTAGCCAATTCAGTCAAAAATTTTAAATCTGAATTGCTAATTAATGTATCATTAAAGAAACAGTATGTAACTATTTGATACCTTATAGATACATCTATATCTACTTGATGTTTAAGATCTACTTTATTTACTATTGCCATATCATAAACTCATTATCATATCAACAAAATCAGGATGAGGATAACAATCCATTTTACCCTTTCTTACATTGGTATGTGTTAGTAAACCTTTTATTTTTCCATAAAATGCATCTTGTTGAAAGTCAAAGCCTTTTGTTGGACCGTACTTTTTAATAAACTGTTGTAGTCCTAACCTTATATCTATGTTATCTCTATCAGCAACATATTTAATCCACTTTTCTGTTTCTTTAATTTGTGCTTCTGAATATGCATGCCAATATAGTTTGCCTTTAAACGGTTCATCAAGAGTAATAACTTGATCTGGTGTACATTTAGATCCAACATAAGTTAAATAATTTTTATCTAAATAACCCATGCTGCATATTTCTAATCCTACAGAGTGACGGTTCATGAATCCTGAACCTGTCCTACCCAAATGCCATCCTTGACATCCTTCAGGAAAAGCTTGAACCATAACCCCATCAAACTCATCATCACCATTTCTGTGATTAATACCTCCTAAAACAAATTCAGTGGCAACTCTTCCTCTAGTATCCCTACCCCAATGGTCAATACACCTATATGGATTAGCATTACCTGCTGTATGGTGTAAAAATATGTATTCATTTTGTATAGGTCCCTTAAGGTATTCTCCTTTTGGTAAGTGGTGTCTATGAATTATCTGATCATAGTTTGTTTTAAAATACTGTGATGAAGCATCAGTATCTTCGTCTATTGCTTCTGCAACAGTGTATTCCATATTTAGAATTAATGTCCATGTATTAGAGTCTACAACCCCTGTGACCATTAATTCTTTATCTAATTGGATTTTTTCTTACGCTTTTTCTGTCAAGGGTCCAAAAACCCCATCTACGGTAAGCCCTAATGCTGTCTGTAGTGTTTTAACATCTGAGCCTCTATCACCTTTCTTAAGCTGTTTCACCTTGCATTGCTTTTACCATTGCTTCTTGAAATGCTTTACCTTCTTCTGTATTAGGATCTGGAGCACCTTCACCTTTTTGAGCAGCATACTGCTGAGCCATAAACATTTGAGCTTGCATACGTTCTGCTCTAGCTTTTTCTATAGTAGCCAATAATGTTTCATAATCTGCTTGAACTTCCAAGTGTGGAATATTATCATTGTAGAATTGAGTGATTTCATCTCTACGTGCTGACATTTCTTCTTTAGACATTTTTGGATCTTTGTCTTGAAGATTTAAATTGGTTTTTGAATTTGACATTTTACTGTTTTTATAAGTTAATAAAAACAAATGTATAAAAAAAAGTTTTAATAAAAAAAGTTTAGATACTAATTTTAGAAACCGTATTACGTCTAAGTACGTCAATTAACATTTTGGCTTCCGAATATTGCCATATTTTAATAGTCATTGTAGGATCTTGAATATACCATCCCCCATCTTCTTCAGCTTCATCATTACCCCCGGTATGAAACAGCATGTCTCCAAATTCAATACTAAAATAAAAATATCCTTCTGGCCAATCATCATCTTCATGATGACCCATCTTAGTAAATCCTAGTTCTCTTAAATTTGCTGCTGTCATATCCTACCATTTAACTTTGTCTGCCCAATAAGCAGCAGACATCTTGCCTTTCTTTATGTTTTTGCCATGTCTAGCCTTAAAGCTTTTACGTTTAGCTTTCATTTTAGCTGACTCACCTGCTTTTGGTTTACCGGCAGTCTTTGCACCCTTTTGTCCAAAACGTATAGTCTTAATCTTATCTCCTTCTTTAGCTACAACAATATGAGACTTCTTTGGGTGTCCCGGTGTACGTTTAGGCTTGTTATATCCTGATACACCAGCTTTAGCTAATCTACTATCTTTTTTCTTAACTGCCATTATCTTTTCTTTCCTTTATGCAATCCGTGACTTGCGTGTTGTTTACCTTTCTTTGTAGCAGCACGTTTCTTTGCGTTAGCTGCAGCCAATTTCTTTTTACCTTTCTTAGTACTCTTAAGTTTAGATATAGTTCTAGACGGTGCATATACCTCTCCGGTTTCAGAAGATTTCTTTCCGCTTGCCGTTCTCCATTTCTGCTTAGTCCATCTAGTTAGACTTTTTTGTTGTTTCGTCTTTGCCATTACTTACATCTTGATTCTTGTAGCCTAATAATTTCTTTTTCTAATTCTACAATCCTATCTTCCGATTCATTGATCATTTTTATTTTTTTTTCTAGCCTAGCTTCTAGTACAATCATATCATCTGATAATTGTGCTATTTGCCTATATGCTATACACATTGTGAATATAATACCTATGATCCAGATCATATTACCAATATATATGGTTAAGTCTTTCATTATTTCTTGGATTTGTATCCGCCTCCGTTAGCTTTATAACGTTTAGCAAGCATTTGAGCTTTACGTGCAGACCATTGACCAGGAGCTCCACCTTTACTACCGGCCTTGATAGAATTAAATAATCTTTTACGCATTCCCGGTTTAGTATAATTCCCTGAACTATTTACGGTACTTTTTTTCTTTTTAGTTGTTTTTCTTTTTAATGCCATAATTTCTAAGCTTCATAAGTTTCCGGATACGCTTTAAACATTATATCCCTTAATGCAGCACACTTCTCATAGTCTTCTTCTTCTACGAAGTACGCTATCATATTTTCTAATTCTTCAAGTTTCGGTCCATTGTCTGGATCATAAGCCATCACTAACTCTTTTCCCTCACTGAATTGAGTTGATATTAATTCTTCAAAAGTAATTTCCCCGGTCAGTAACATCCATGCATTGTTGTATGCTGTGTCTAATATAATAGCATCTAACTGCATTTGCTGTATGTCAGATAAACCACCAGTTTCTTTTTCCCCGTTATCATCCCAATCAGCCATATCATTTTATTTAGTGAGTAACCCTTCTATAAGAACAATATACTAAATTTAAAAATTCTATGAAAATTTTTCTAGCACAACATCCCCCCGCCTACTGTAAAATTGTCCCTACGCCCTACCAAAAAATTGTGTGTTTGGCACTTTCAAGAGGTATATATGATCTGCTCCCCAACTAAATTTTGCAGTGCGGGTACCCCCTATGTTTGCATAGGAACTCAAACTGCACTTGCTAACTGCATAAAGTTGTACAAAAAAAAAGAATGTATGACTATTGTGTGGTAGCAAAGCGGAGTAGTGTAGTGCTACTGTGTCTACGTCAGGTATCTACTGAATATCAATACATCATTGATTTGTTTGTATTCATCAGTAGTATATATATGATGGACTCACTGTGTGCATACACGGCATTTTTCAATGCCTCTGCTCCCAAACTATATATAGCGGGATAAGCCGTTTAACCTTTTCAGCAATAGCCTTATCACTATTGTAATCAATTTAATAATTAAATAATTTCATTATGAACAATTTAGTAACAGTACGCAAGAATGAAGACGGAACATTCATCAGTAAAACAAAGAATGATGACATAGGCTTTGTAATCTATGAACAAAAGGCCGTTGAACTTAGAAATGGTTGGTATGCAGATAAATCTTTATCAGCATTAGTATTAGGCCCAATGGCTTTGCTTGAGTCTATGGACCACTCAAAACCATTAACAGGTAAGATTATTGTGCGTGAGCAACTTGAGCCATTCAATGATAAGGATTTGACATACAAATTAAAGTATGCCGGAGACTCAAAAGTAGTATGTGTAAAAGGAGATAAACCTATTTACAGAACTACAGAGTTTACCTCAGACCTTAATGCTCAGTCTACTTTTATTCAGCACACTAATAGTGCTGAGATAAGAGAGGCTAACAACTCTACTGTAGCTGTAGAGAGCTTGAATGCGTTTAAGCAGGAAACTGTAGAAGCGTAATTGTAACATAGTAGCTTGTGGGTAGGCGTGCTTTTCAGCACGTCTGCTCCCAAACTATGTTTAGCACTTAAAAAAATAGAATTAGTACAGAATGTTACTACACTCAGACAATAACTACTAACTATTGTTACATAGAGTCAAAAACAATTGAATTAAGTTATAAAAGTGTGGTAATTTTATTTTTTTTGTGTGTGTCACTCTGAATGTGAGGTCTTATACCCACAATATACCACCTTTTACCACTCTTGTAACTATCAGTGTTACTAATAATATAAATATAGCTAACGTTACTACAAGCGTAGCTATTACACTCAACAATATAACAAGGGTAGTCTTTGTCTCTTCCTCTATAGGATAATAGACATATTACCCGCAATATTGCAATCAACCACTAATACTAAACCATTATGCAAATCAAATCACAAACCAAGTTACCAAACACTATAATAACTATAAGGTTAAATACAGCAAAAGAAATGCATGACTTCAGTGAAGTTACACATAGTCATACAGAGTATGATACTGATTGGGATGAGTTACTATATAACTTAAGTGAGTACAAAGGTATTGATTCGCATATATATGTTCAGTATCTTTCTTCAGATAAACAACCCAAGAATGGAGACGTGATTTGTTCAATACATTTGTATTGTCAAGATCATGAGAAACTAGATTATCTTGAGGCAGAGATAACTAAAAGAATATCAACAGTATTAACTGTTACTTGGCCTTGGGAAAGGAATAACTAATAAAAATACTTAGAGAAATGAGTCAAGCAATACCACTTACTATTCTGAAATAGTGTAAGCCAATAATGGATAAGCACTCTAAGTTATTTAAAAGTAAATAATAATAACTAATAATCCTACCGTATGGATGGAGGTGAATAGCGGAGTAAATATCTCTATTAGTTATATCGTTAACCCGTGGCAACGGGAGTGTTGGGTGTCACTTTGTACACCAAGAGGAGTAGTTTGTCAGCTTAACCTCGTATACGTTAGGGCCAACATGCCTGTAAGGTTTGACAACCTGAAACCGTGTATTTGACTTGTCTGTTGAATATGTAACAGTCATCGTCAACCGGGTAAACGGTCGTTAAGAGGTAACCAGGCTCTTTATTTTTAATCTTTAATGTTAAACTCTTATGTCAAATAATATATCAGAATATCAAGTACTAAAATCTGCAGCAGGTTATTACATAGGTCGTACACAAGATGGTATGCCTTATGATCGTATATCAACTTACTTCAGAACAGCTAAAGAAGCAGAAGAATTATTAAATCCAAACCCTAATACTAAATAGTTATGAAAAAGCAATTCCTTTATTTAATGTTACTCTTATTCGTAGGAGGACCAATACTTCAATCTTGTGGGTCATCTCGTGGATGTAAAAAAATGAGAAAGTACCGTAAGAAGAGAAGCAAAACTTCATATGCACATCAAGATGCATTAATCATTAATCAATTAAATTATATATCATGAAATATTTATTCAAGTATCTTATCAAGTTAATCTTTGTAGCTGTTCTACCTTTTACTATGACAGTAGTATTAGTTAATCTAGTTTATTATACACCTTGGTCACCTATTCTTATAGTTGCCTTTGGTATTGTAACCGCATTAACTTTCATCAATGCAATCTTCTATGCTATTCATATGGATAGGACATACCTTTTGCCTAGAATGAGAGTAAACGCAAGACCTGGAATTGGTCTTGACATAGAGAAAGTAACTCGTCATTGGGAATTGAAGTTACCTTTCTTAACCGTAATCTTCCAAAGAAGAAAATAAAAAAGCTCATATATGGACCACTAACAATACCAGTAATAATATATTATATTAATACTAGGTATTAAGGCTGTGTCCTTAATCAGATCAAAGACTATTACTGTTACATTTCATACTTGTTTGCAGTATGGTCTTTGATTACAATATAAAATCAATGGCAAAACAATATCACGTACAGGATGAAGTATTAAAAGGCATCCTTTCAGGTTTATTTGATCAAAAGGCTATCAATAAATCAAACAATTTAAAATTTATAGCAGATATAATATCTAAAGAAGTTAAAGATTCAGCTCTAGAAGCTATAATACATCTTATGCTAACAGAAAGAACTTTTGTACCAACAGAGATTGGTTGTTATGTTAGACTAGTACCACCAAACTATCATCAAGGTTCTGAATTTGAATTAGATGTTCTTGAAGATATGGGACTGCTAGGTAAAGGTGATGAGTACAATGACTATTATGTGTATGGTCAAGTAGTTGGTGACTCTTCTTGGGGTTCTGATCCTTATGACCCGTTTTATTCTACTATAAAAGTGAATTTAATGTATCATGATGAGGATAAAAACCTTAAGTTTGTAGAAACAACCGTCAGTCCTTTACACGCTCTTAACATACAAAAGAGATTTATAAGTTATTTTAAAAAAGTAAAACAAACAGAACTAAATTTTCAAGAAGATGGCAAAGATATCAATGGAACTATTGAACTCTGAACATAAATCATGGTTAGAGTTAGACAAATCACTTAGAAAGGCTAAAGGTCTTAATATACCTTTTGGTATGTACATGCAAGAAAAGTATGCTTTTAAAGACAAGGATCTTAGTGATGAACATGATACCAATATGGCCATGCTCATTATAATTAAGAACCATGTTAAAGGAATCAAATAGATATGGTATAGTTAAACATAAAGTATGTACAGACCCTAATTTATCAGTTCAAGCAAAAGGCTTGTATAGTATATTATGCTGTTATGCCAATAAAAACAGAATTTGTTGGCCATCAATTAGCAGGCTTGCAGATGACTGTGGCTCAAGTCAATCATCAGTTAAAAGATGGATAAAAGAGCTAAAATCATATAAATATATAGAAAGAATAGGTAATAAGTTGACCATATTATGATGCGTTAGCTATATTTATGCTTTTTATTTTTGAGTTAAATCCAAATTCACTTTATATTTCTGACACAGGTTAAGTTATATTATTATCTTTGATAAACTTTAGATAAGATAATGATAATACAACTTCCTAATGGCAGAATCATAGAATGTTCCTTAGAACAGTACCTTTCTCTCTCTGATGAAGAGTACAATGATCTAAATGGCCTTAGCTCAGCATACACAAAGGACGAGGTTGATCCGTGGTTGGAGGGGGGGGGGAGAGGGGAGGGGGGGGGGGGGGG
>JAAHTH010002719.1_pt1 | contig 13033 bp, 13 predicted proteins | sample 6116091 | NCBI WGS metagenome assembly JAAHTH01 (sample SAMN13939990, study PRJNA603662) | sponge metagenome | isolation source: marine sponge | host: Mycale hentscheli | place: New Zealand | collected 2006
TGATCGAACAGTTCACAGAACCTCGTCCGCAAAGCGGGCGAGGTTTTTTTGTGCGTTTACGTTCTGGAATCCCTCAACACTCAATAACGCCGAGATTCTCACCACTGGTGCTAACTCCTACAAGAGACATCATCGAGGTGCATTAGGTGTATTGAGTTCAACTATGTGCCGCATTTCGCTTGCGACGCCCCCCCGCAACAAGGAGCAGGCCCGCAAGACCCGCCGCAATTGCACCGACAAGAATCGGATACTGCGGCGCAAGACCTGCCAGAATTCCACCACCAAAACAAAGCAACGCCGAACCAAAAACACGTACAGAATGAGCCACACCCAACATTCTACCCTGCGACGCTACCGAAGCGGTATTTGAAAGTAGTGTTGACATATTGGTTGTGCCAATCGCCATGCAGGCTCCAATCAACGGCAAAAGCAAACACAGCCATTGCCATTGTGATGGAATGATCATCAACACCAACAGCAACCCCAGACAGATCGCGCTGGAACTGGTAATGATACGTGGTGTCCAGCGTTTCCCAATTGGCTTGATAAGCAACCACTGCGTGCACACCATCGAAACACTGGTGTAGGACATGAGCCAGCCCACCTGAGACGACGTAAAATCCCATTGTTGAACGAAGTAAACTGGGTTGAACTGAAAGACAAAATCAATACCCAGATAAAGAAAAAAATTGATGAATAGAAGCGAACGGAATGAAGCGATGCGAAACGCGTCCGCCATCTCTCGCACACCCTTGCCAAAGTCGAACCGTTGACTGGCACCAGGAAGCGGACCCGACTTAGGAAAACGCCAGAGAACGAGTAGCGCACATAAACCACAAATCCCCGCCGCGGCGTAAAAAGGCAGAGAATACGATGCGAAACTGAGGTATTTTTTATCGGCGAGATGCCCACCCAGGACCGGTGCGAAAACATAAGCCAAGCTGCTTGCCATATAGATCAACCCAAAACGCTGTGTCTTCTCAGCGCCAGTGGACCAATGAGCAACCTCGGCTTGCGCCAGCACCAGCAGAACTCCTGCAAAACCGATAAAGAACTGCCCTGCTATGATGACCCAAACGGTGTCCGCCTGAATCGACCAAGCGATCGCTCCATTACCCACCGCAGTCACAGCCATGGCCACGGCAAGAACCCCCTTTCTTCCATAGCGATCAGAGATTTGTCCCAAAACAGGGGAACCAACAAACTCACCAAGTCGCATCATGGACATCGCAACGCCCAACAAGAACGCGCGAGTTGCGGCACTCGTGCCTGGAGCTAAGACGCCATGCTCCACCGGATGCAAAAACATCGGTGACAGCACTGGAGATACCAGAGCGCTGGCAAAGAAACCGAGAAAAACAAGAATGTAAATAAGTGGCATCAGAACAACGCTCGGCGAGCAAGAGAACGTGGCACGGGAAAGAGGAATGTTTTCCTTCCAAAAATCACCGGAAAATGACAGCGATACGAACGCAGTTACCGCGGGGATACTCAAGGTAACCCCACGGCGATTAACCAGAGTATGCCCATTTCTCCCAACGGCTTTCCGATAGCCTGCAAACCTCGCTTTGTCCGAGCCCTCAAACGTTCAACACCACTTCAGTGGTTCGAAACGGAAACGCAAGGTTCATCACGATGATCATAGTGCGAGTGAAAATTGTAATACGCATTCGCCAGCAAATCAGGCGAGCAACCGTTTGAAAATGACCGACCCGCCGAAGCGTGGTAGAACGCTGGCTATTCCAGCCGCCCCAAAAAGCAACGCGTCCGAGGATGTGCGTTTCTGCAAGACTCGCAAAAAACCAACAAAACACTTGAATAAGTGACTTTCCCATCAAAGCCTGGAACGGCCAGAATCTCCAACAGACCTACCAATTGTCCTCCAACACAAAGGTCCCGAATAAAGCAACTCGATCACCTCAACCAGAAAAAGTTCTTTTGCTATTTTAGTCCGTCACAAGCCACCCTTACTCACCGCTTCAACTTTTCCGTGGGGTGCTCCATCATGCATTCGAGGCGATTCGACGCTCGAACTCTGTTGCAAGGGTGATCTCGACCGGTCCAGCCAACGACCACATCCTCTCCAATCTCCAGGCAACCGACTTTCAATCAAAGAGGGAAGCAGGAGTGGAATCGCAGCGTGAAGCCTTGGCTCAACACCCTCCTTGAGAGCGTCCCGACAAGCTTCCAAGCTTATACCAAAGGTACTGGCTGATATCGAAACGAGAGATGCTTGAAGACGATCCGCAAGCCCTCTCATGAGCCGCAATTATAAATCGATGCAAGAACGAAACATGCCTGACTAGGGTGATGAACCACCACTCATTTATTACAGCAGTTCTTACACTTCAAAAAGCTTACCAATCCATACGATTTCTTCAGTTCCCCAAGTCAGCGGACCGGCTTCTTTCATGCTGGCAGTGACAAGACACGACCGTGCCTGCGCCCCCCCTCCAGCTCTTTGAAACGGTGGCGTCACGCGAATGCATTCAACACTAACGTCTCTCTGGGTTGTACTCCTACAAAGGAAGAATGCGGCTGCAACAGTGTCCGTGGCAAATACAAGATTTTCTAAAATCACACTGTCGGAGTCTTACTTTCAAGTCCCAAAATTGATTCAGTTACAGCTTTCGAAGCATCGCAAGAATATGCTGGCAATCTCACTTACTGAATCCCCAAGGTTGTGGACTAAAATCACTTACTTCTCCGCGCCCGCATCACGAATTGGTATCCCCAGCTTCAATGCAAAGCATGGTCTCACTCACCGACACGAAACAAAAACACCTCAGTGCGGCGTCAAGGCTCCCGTTAATTGCATTCGAACGCGAATCACCTCCGCTGGTGCGTTTCTTACCACACGTCAATCTCATCTGAGCGGCATATTCGATACAGCCCACGCAGGCAACTTGCTGACATGACAGTGGAATCACCACACAGAAAATTGTTCAGCCTTCAGATTGGTCGTAAGCAAGATTAAAGGGGCGACCGCTCTGTTGTGGGGGTGGTATTGGGAATCGATTTCATGGCAGGACTGTCCAGCATGGGCAACAATTTCGTCTTATCGCTGAAACTCGGATTCGCAATGGTATGCGTGGGTTCGAGCCTTATCCTTGGTGCGTTGGGACTTGGTGCGTTGGGACTTGGTCTACCCCCCAAGCCGCAAAACGGTGCACCACAAGCTCGCACCACTCTCGGGGAAACCATCGCGAAAAATGCGTCGACTCACATTCAGAAAAAAGAGTGGTCAAAGTTACAAGCAAGTCTGCAGAATCTTGTGAATCGAGATTCAGACTTGATCTCAATAGTTGTACGCTCAAGTGTCGGCAACTTGCGTGTTGGCCCCAACTCGCACAATCAGTTTTCAGCCTCGCGTCAAACCCACGATACAGACGTGGATACACTTGAAATGCCCTTGCCGTATAACCCGACTTTTCGCGGATCCACCGAGCTTACATTTCGACGAGACAAATTCAATTCATTATCACTGCCCCAAAATTCCTCAACCTTCAACCTACTCGCTTTTTTTGTGGTCACGTGCCTCGTCGCGTACACCGCATTTTCACTACTGGTACTGAGAAAACTAAATGCCACACAAGTAGTTCCTGATCGTGTCAGACAAGCTCTTGATACACTGACCGAAGGACTTTTGGTTGTCGACGAATCCGGACGAATCATTTTGGCGAACAGTGCGTTCTCAAAAATAGTGGGAAAATGTCAAGACGCGATAGAAGGGACACAAGCCGAAGACTTATCCTGGGTCGAAGCAGACATTGTTGACGGAAACTATCCTTGGCGATTAGCGATGGACAAATCAGTAGCGCAAACGGAGCGACTACTTCGCTACCAGACAGAAAATGGCCCACAACGAATATACTCTGCAAACGCGACCCCCCTTGGAAAGACACGTGGCCTGCGTGGCGCTTTGGCAACATTCCGCGACGTCACCCAAAGCGAAGAGCATCGCGCAGAACTTGAAAGGATGCTCGGAAGATTGAAAGACAATCGCGATGAAGTACGGGAAAAAAATCGTGAGCTTGAAATATTAGCGACACAGGATGCGCTCACGGGCTGTCTGAATCGACGCTCATTTTTTGAGGCATTCGAGAGCTTCTGGGGTGAGTCCCAGGCAATGGGAACGAGACTCGCTTGTGTCATGATCGATATCGATCATTTCAAAATGGTCAACGACACTTACGGTCATAATAGTGGCGATCAGGTACTCAGACAGGTAGCACAGGAACTCCGGAAAATATTCAAGAACCGTGGCATGGTCTGCCGTTACGGCGGCGAAGAATTCTGTGCTGTTTTACCGCAGTACGGCTTAGAAGAAGTGATAGCCCTCGCCGAAGAAACTCGCACGGCAATCACTGAGCTTCGGTTATTGAATCCTGCCGCTCTTCGATTGACTGTGAGCATTGGCGTGTCTGAACTGCGTTTTCGGCCCGCTGACACGCAAGAGTTGATTCATCAAGCTGACAAGGCTCTTTATGTTGCGAAACGCGAGGGCCGTAATCGTGTTGTTTGTTACAACTATGGACTTGTTGACGAAACAGATGAACAAGAAATCGAAGACGAACCGCGAGAGAGAATCGAAATTCCATACTCAGCTGTGACCGCACTCGTCAGTGCGTTGTCTTACCGAGACGCAAATACTGCCGAGCACAGCCGTCGTGTCGCCGATATTTGCACGAGAATTGGCTGCGAAATGCTGGAACCAGCCCAAGTATACGTATTGGAAATTGCCGCACTGCTCCACGACATTGGAAAAATTGGAGTTCCCGATGAAATACTACTTAAACCCAGTTCTCTAACAGGACCGGAATGGGAACTGATGGGTCGACACGATCGAATTGGTGTCGAAATCGTAACAAGTGCCTTCGATTGCCCCGCATTGTCTGAAATCATAGCGAATCACCACGCATTCTATGATGGATCCAAGGGTGGTAGTCACCTACCCAAAGGAAACGCTATCCCTATCGGCGCCAGGCTGCTTTCAATCGCTGACAGTTACGATGCCATGGTGTCAGACAGGATCTACCGAAAAGGCCGTTCACATCAGGATGCAATCCAAGAATTAAAACGCTGTTCCGGAACCCAGTTTGATCCAGAGTTGGTCGCAAAATTTGAAAAAACCATTAATTCCAGCACTCCCGCATTTGCGGGAGGAGCACTATCGATTCGTAAACAGACAGCAATCCAAATTGGATATCAAGTGGAACGCCTGGCCAAAGCGGTGACCCAGCAGAACGTTGTTGAACTGAGAACGCTCGCGTCTGACCTCGGTACAATTGCACGAAGTAACAATATCGGAGGCATTGCAGAAGCGGCAGAAAAAATTGAAGGTGAAGCAAACGGAGAAGAACTGCAATGGCTTTCGTTGTTCCGCGACACTCACGAATTGATGGATTTGTGCCGCGCAACCCAGAGCGATTTTTTGCGTGAAACGCTCGAAACCGAAGCAAACCAGGTAAACCAGTAGTAAGTCGCCGCACAAGTCGAAAAGCACATCCACAAATCGCACCAACAGCCAAGACACACGCTAGAACCAACAACCATGTGTGACTCAACCGCCGGAGTTTCCGACAAAATCCTCGATCGTCATCGCGACAGCTTCGACTGGCTGTTGGCCGTGACAAAAACTTGGCAACGAAGGAATGAGAGCGGTACTTAGTCGGAGCGATGCGAAGCACAGTTCCGATTGAAAACAACCTACCCTGAGGACGACTCTGCTTCAGGCAATGATTAGCCGCCGCATCTCATACAAGATCCGCCGCATGCCGTTTTCGCTTCGGCCAGTCCACAAAGCAGTACAGGCAAGTGTCAGATTACAGCTCGCCTTAAGCACATCGACTCACCTCCCTACCTCGAAGCTTAGGCCAAGACCAATGCAACGAAAAACGTGGGTTGATCGTGCTTTGCTTAGCACCGGATCGTTAGAATCAAATAACCAGCCGGGATCAAACAACAGACCCCAGCAGCCGACTTTCATTTTCTGTTGACCGCCTGCCTGTTCCATGACTCGAGAGATCGTACAATCGGGCCATGTTCAAACTTCGATGCACCGTCCGAAACTGTCATGCCACCCTCCAACGACATGGCAAAGGCCTGACCTGTTCTCGTGGTCATCATTTTGACCGTGCCAAAGAGGGCTACTGGAGCCTCATTCAACCTCAAGATCGCAAATCCTCCAAGGCTGGCGATGCGGATGCAGCCGTCCTGGCACGTCACCGTTGGCTTCAGCGCGGAAATGCTAACGCATTCATAAAATTCCTGAAGCCTTGGGTGACCCAAGCGTTAGCTTACTCACTATCAAATTCAACAAGCGACTCGAACGCTCCAAGGATTCTTGATCTGGGATGCGGCGAGGGTTCCTTTGGACCCAGTCTTTTTGGTGAATACGCGAATAGCTACTGTGGAATTGACTTATCCAAGAGAGCCGTCCGACTGGCCGCACGGGGTTGGCCAGAAGCAACGTGGGTGCTGGCAAATGCGGATCGCACCTTGCCCATCCATGACGAAAGCGTCGACTGTGCCGTTTCACTATTCGGCCGCAGGCCTGTCAGTGAACTTGCACGCATTTCAAAGCCTGAGGGTAAGTGCATCATCGCCGTACCTGCAGAAGATGACTTAATCGAATTGCGTGAAAAAACCCAAAATGCCGGGCACCGCCGCAGCAGATGGGAAACAATTGTCGCTGAATTCAATTCATCTGGTTACCAATTTCTGCAGCACCAACTCTGGAGCCAGCAAATGAATTTGGAGCGGGAAGCAATTACTGATGCGCTTGCGATGACCTACCGCGCAGCCAGATATTCACAGCAAGCAAAGCTCGAATCTGTCTCTGAAATGCAGGTCACTTTAGCAGCAGATGTGCTTCTGTTTGCTCGCACAACTTGAACCGCATGAAAAACTCAGCGATCTGACTGTTGCTTTCCTGCCTGCTGTCGATTGAATTTGAACAGCAATGCGGGTGTGTCACCACATTCATAAAAATCGACGGCGACAAAATTTGGAAAGCGTTTCGTTACCTTTTCACACTCTTCGAGCCGGGACTTGAGAACCGTTGTGGCATTCGCTTTTTTCGCTAAACCCAGTCCAGCAATCGGGCGAGTTAAAAAATGATTCAGAATCAACAGTGAATTGGACTCTTCACCACGATTACGTTTAAAACTGAAGTCAGCAACCTGTTTCACCGCATAATGTGTTTCCTGACAAAACTTCCATACGTCGTGATACCCCCGCCATTCGCCGCCACCTGAATCAGTAAACAGCACCAGTCGTTTGTCCCGTTCAATCATCTCACTGATCCTTGGCCATGGACTGACACTTTCCTGTTGATGCAACCTCTCTGACAAGCCAGACGCCTTAAATGCCTCCTGCACTTTGGTCGCGGGAGCATAACATTCCAAGATCAACGTAATGATCACATCAGATCGCTGCTGCATGAACGCATTGATTTCAGCCAAGCCGGATTCCAGCGGCATCCTGCCCAACATCGAAGAACCATGCAACAGAAACGGCTGGTTGTCGATCATGTGCACATCAAGCATCAGCCCACGAACACCATCATTGAGTTGACGCGTAATCCCAAAAGACTGATTTGGAAACCACCATCCCTCAGCTCGATTGGACATTGCATTGTGTGTGACCAACCATGAAATGTCGCTGTACTTGCCTTGCAGGTAACCCGGAAGAGTTTCGGGTGAAAATCCATCTGGAACTGGCTGCGAAGATATTCCCTTCACTTTTTTCGCGGGCAACTTTGGGCCGATGTGTTTGTCAGCAACAGCGGTTCCCGCCTCCCCCACACCCAAGACCTGCGACTCGGCAAACCCTATTTCCACAACGCTCCAAGCAGACGCCAAGACTATCATCGAACATATTACCCACTGGAAAAACCAGCGAGAATTGGCTTTCAGCCGAAGTAACCTAGTCGGGTGTCGCATGGACTAACACTGATAGATACCAGAGAAAACACAAAGAAACATTAGAGGCTGGTACATTGTAGCCTCTCCCACAGATTATTTCGATCACTGAAACGCCACCGCGACTCACACACACCAACCTCACGCATTGCATCCAAATCGCCACCACCCAGCCATGATGAATTGATTCACGGCTAATGCATGTGAACTTCTTCGAACGCAACGCAGAAAATGGAACAGAATTTACCAGCCTGCCTGTCCAGAAATGCTTCAGCCGCGATTGTTACCGTGGTGTTAGCACTGTTCTTTTCGAGTTCTACCGTTCGTGCAAATCAGCCGAATATCGTATTCATGATCGCTGATGACTTAGGTTGGGCCGATGTTCAATTCCACGGTGGCAGTGTCCCAACGCCGCACTTGAATGCGTTGTTGAAATCAGGCATGGAATTGCGACAGCATTACGTTGCTCCCGTATGCAGTCCGACACGCGCGGGCCTATTAACAGGGCGTTACTGGAGCCGGTTTGGCGTGACGACACCGACCAATGAATTGGCTTTACCGATGAAAACAGTCACCTTAGCCAGCGTTCTGCAGAAAGCGGGTTACACCACTTGCATTACCGGAAAATGGCATTTGGGTTCGGAAACCCGATGGGGGCCAAACCACTTTGGATTTGGCCACAGCTATGGCTCTCTTGCTGGTGGTGTAACCCCATGGTCTCACTTTTACAAAAAGGGGCCCCACTCAGTGACTTGGCACCGCAATGAAGAACTGCTAACTGAAACCGGTCACGTCACCGACTTGGTGACGAATGAAGCCGTACAGTGGATTGAGAAACAAAAAAAGGATCAACCATTTTTTCTGTACGTGCCCTTCACCGCTGTTCATCTACCCATTCGAGAGTCTGCGACATGGCTTGAGCGTGTCCCCCAAAGCGTTGCAGGAAACGTCCCGCGGCAATATGCAGCCTGCATCCTGCACTTGGATGACTCTGTCGGAAGAATCGTTCAAGCGTTAGAGAACACTGCCCAACGAGAAAACACGCTCATCATCTTCACCAGCGACAATGGAGGATCCACCGCAGAAAACAATGACACAAAATACCCGAACGACGATTGCCCCAATGGTAGATTACCAGGCAACAACCTGCCGCTACGCGGGAAGAAAGGTGACTTGTATGAAGGTGGTGTTCGTGTACCAACCATTGCATCATGGCAAAGTAAAATTACGGCGGGCTCAACTTCTTCCACTCCAGTGCACATCGTGGATTGGATGCCAACCTTCTGCAAAATGGCCGGCGTCAAGGATGAACCAAAAATACTCAAATGGGACGGAAAGGATATCTGGACCGTTCTATCCGGTGAGGAAAAACTGGCCCCCAGATCGCTGTATTCTGCAGGCACCCATTTCCGTTCACGCTCCCTACGTGAAGGAGACTGGAAACTGATTCTGTTTCAAAACAAAAACTCCAAACACGAGCGAGCAGAACTCTACAATATCACTCAGGATCCCTCTGAAAAAGCAAATCTCGCATCAAAAGAACCTGAACGTTTGCAAAAGATGCGTCGCTCACTGAAAACAGTTGCCAAGAACGACCGGGACGCAGTCGCATTGCCTAAGAAGTGAAAACAGAGTGAACAAATTCGGTCCTTCACCAATGGCACCTACCAAGCTCCGCAAATATCTCCAAAAGCTTGAGGATGATCACGCGGTAACTTTGGAAGACAGCAAGAAGTGAATCAATCTGGCAAGATCCCAAGCCAGTACAAGAAGTCACCTACAATTTTTCACTATGGCTAACAAAATGAAGAGTCGTGCCATGAATAAATTCTTTTGCGTTGCAATGATTCTCGTCTACGGAAGCCAGACCACAAAAGCTGAAACAGGTGTTTGCCTGAAACAAACGAATAACTGGTTGACCTCACCGATCGGCCGGAAACACGTGGACAACGTATTGACTTACCAAGCTGCCGATGGATGCTGGCCCAAGAATGTCGACACCACATCTCATGCTTATAGCGGCAAACCCAATGACCTTAAAGGAACGTTTGACAACGGTGCCACAGTCGATGAACTGCGTTTACTAGCTCGCGCATACGTTGCAACCAACCAAAAACGCTATGAAGTGGCTTTCCAAAGAGGCCTGCACTGCATCCTTGACACACAATATTCCAACGGCGGTTGGCCGCAATCTCCCAAACCTAGCGGTTACCAGAAACACATTACATTCAATGATGGAACGATGATTGGCCTCATGCGAATGTTGCATGAAGTGTACAGCCAAAAACAATATGCCTTTGTAGACAAGTCGTTGCGGAAACGTTGCAAAAAAGCATTTGAACTTGGCATCCAGTGCATCCTTGTCTGCCAAATCAAAGTTAATGGAAAATTGACCGCATGGTGCGCACAACACGATCACAAAACTTTTGCTCCCCGCGGCGCAAGATCTTACGAACACGCTTCCATCAGTGGTAGCGAGAGTGCAGGAATTACAATGCTACTGATGAGCATTGAACAACCATCCGAGTCAATCCAGAACTCGGTGAGATCCGCCGTTCAATGGTTCCAGGACTCACAACTCACCGGTATTCGCGTTCAAAAAACAAGCAATGGAGACAAGCAGGTCATTCCAACCAACAAGGGCGAGCCACTTTGGGCACGCTTCTATGAAATCAATACCAATCGCCCCATTTTTAGTGGACGAGACGGCGTCATCCAATACGAACTCGCAATGATTGAACGTGAACGCCAAAATGGCTATTCATGGTATGGGAACGCTGGAAAACGGGTCCTTGCTCCCTGGCAGGAATGCGAGTGGCGATAAAATTGACAACACAAATTTTAATAGACAGGACCGTACGACGGAGTACTGAAGCGATGTTCTACCAACGGCTCATGCTGAAAACACGCAGGCAAATCTCCAACATTGCCAGAGCACATCTCTGTATCACGCCACCCCGATGTCGGGTGCATGTTTACCTTGCGATGGCAACCATTATTGCAGTTGTTGGAACAGAACTCACTTATGCCACGGAGACTGAAGGGGAACTCATTGAAACGGAGACAGTCTCCGGAGAAGGAGTTTGGATTGACCCACGTCTCAACCCCTCTACCCCCGCGGGCAAAAACAAAGCGGGGGCAAGAAACGCTGAGCAAACAATCACAGTCAAAGTCTGGTTTGACCAACAATTGCTCGGCACAGGGGATGCCTATCAGCGTCGAGCGATGGAATTCTCGACTTCGAACCGACGTGAACTACGCGCAGACATCATCAGAACGCTGCAGCAACTCAGCGAAACTTCTTTTACAAAAGCTGAGGATCCGTTACGGAAACTACAAATCGACGGAGTCATTTCAAACCTTCAACCACACTGGATCATCAATGGCTTCACATGCACCACCACAGTTACCGGCATCACCAAACTCAAGTCCGTACCCGGAGTAAAAAAGATATTCCGCGCGCCCAACATCAGACAGAAACAAGTTAATTCACAACCGCCAATTCCGGCCCCAAGCAAATCCAGCCTTGTCCAAAGCCGCGACTGCAAGCACCCGTGGTATATCAGATCACTGCAAGCAGATCGTGTCTGGAGCGAATTTAAGGTTCAAGGCAAAGGCACACTGAACATCATTGCTGACGGCAACTTTGCAATTTCGCCGAATCTTGCCGTCAGCATATATCGCAATCCCGCCGAGATCCCCGACAACCAAGTCGATGATGATGGGAATGGTTACGTCGATGACTACCACGGTTACAATTTCACGGCTCTTTCAAACCGAATTACCGTGACTCCGTCACCACCTTCAGCCTTCTCACGAACGCTGCACGGAGCAATGTGTGCGACAATTATTTGCGGCAACGGCACACGAAAAAAGCCTTTCGAATTTGGTATCGCGCCAGAAGCAAAATGGGCTGGTGTGATCGGGGGGCTGTTTCAGTTGGAGGACGCTGTCGAATGGGCTGTGCTGCAGCATGCCGACACCTATAGCATGAGTTTTTCGCATCCTAATCTCGGTGAATACCGAAGTCACGTTCGTAAAATTTTTGAACACGGCGCATTCTGCGGGATTTTCTTTGTATCAGGAGCTTGAAACTTCGCACAAACAACGCAAGTGCCGCTGCAAATGAGAAGCCCTGAGGACACGCCTGCTGTTGTTTTTGCGGCGGCCGGTGTTCAACGCGATCTTTCACGAACCGTATTTTCAAGCCAAGGTCCTGTGCAATGGGACACTGATCATTATCAAGATGGCATGGTACGGAAACCGGAAGTGTGTGCCTTCAATCAAGACCTGCCTTGCCAATTACCCGACGGAAAAGTGATCGACGTACAGATCAGTGGCAATTCATTTGCCGGTCCAATGTTCTGTGGAACCATCGCGTTGATGCTTAGCGCTGACCCTGACCTGTTGCCATGGGACTGTCGCGAAATCATTACCCAAACCGCCACTGACGTTGGCGACGCAGGCTATGACTATCAAACGGGCCACGGACTCATCAATTGCCATGCAGCGGTACGAGAAGTATTGCGACGAAAAAGCATGCGCCTTGGACAAGACGCATCACCCTTTCATTCGGCTGGCCCTAAAGACATAACGGAACATCTTCAAGCAACCCGGACACAGAGCGAACCTTTCCTGACGGTGGTGGCTGTTCGTCCGCAAAGCCCTGCGGCAACCCAAGGCGTCAAAGCTGGCGACACCGTTTTCAGCATGAACGGCGAACGAATTTCAAATCGCACGGACTACGACGCAACTCGCCAGAAGGCAAAAGAAAAAACGGTAACGCTCGTTCTACAAAGGGGCAAGAAGCAAACGAGCTACCAAGTGCCACCGATCGCATGGGGACTTTCGCTTGGCATGCGAGCAGGAAAGGTGTTCGAGTAACAACCAAGAATACGGCCAACTAGTTGGCCACACATAAACCGATTCCTGCCTACTGATCAGCTACAAATCTCGATGCATGTCAGCCTCACCGATTGTACTTACGCAAGCGTTCATCCTTGTTCAGCAGATCAATGAAATCATCGACAGCCAGTCCCTTGGTGGCCGGTCGCTGACGATCCGGGTCAAGCTGACCGAGGGTCAGAGGCGAATCGGCCAACGGGGTT
>JAAHTH010002722.1_pt1 | contig 13022 bp, 31 predicted proteins | sample 6116091 | NCBI WGS metagenome assembly JAAHTH01 (sample SAMN13939990, study PRJNA603662) | sponge metagenome | isolation source: marine sponge | host: Mycale hentscheli | place: New Zealand | collected 2006
ATGGTCAATGTCTTACCAGACATGGCGCGCAATGTATAGTTCGTGTTAAATTCAATAAAACCCGACGAGGTAAACGAATCTCCTATATACATATCACCTTCAAATGAATAGCTTTTTGAACCATAGTCAATGATTAGAGCTGTCCAATCTCTAACATACAAGTTCATAGTGGTATCGCCAGATATTTTATTAAGTTGTAAATTAAATAATGTAGTATTGTTTCCACCTTTAATCTGAAAAGACGTGAGGTAATTATTACGCTCAGTACTTTCTGAACTAGCGCAATCTAAAATAACATCATTCTTAAAATAAGACGCTAAATCCCATTGACGGCTATATAATTGGAAAAATGGAATATCATTTTCATTAGAAATAGTATAAGTAGTATCACGTTGATTGGATGCAGGATTGCTACCTTTTATTTTCGTATTTAAGGTCTCACCCTCAAAATAGTTACCCACACCTACTAATCTGCTCATGATTTGATCCTTATACTGTCAGATCAAAAAAGTATAGCAAATTATGAATAGCGGCTGTTATTTATTTGTAACCATACCTATAGCAAAGATTATGGCTACAATGAAAAGAAATACAGACCCGGCACACAAAAGAGCAGCCAACGGACCCCATATAGGTAATGTCACGATCCACCATGACCATGTTACGGTTTTAGATACTTTCAACACTAGAAATACAATAAACAGAAAAAACAAAAGCTCACCTGCGTTTATCTTGTAAGATTTCATAAAATATACCATAAGCTAACAGGTATATTACTATACACTAATCCCGTATTTCTCTAGTAATTTTGTGAAAGTAGATTGAACGGGTGCGTCACACATATGATACATAATCTGATCGTTTAACTCGTTCAAACATGCTTTATATCGTATCAACACCTCATGCTGCATCATTGCATTGAATCTATCTTCATCCTCAGGTAGGTTGAATTCCATCATTATTTTCATTACGTTGTACCGTATAAAAGTCTAGACGCTGTATCTGTAGGATTAGGTATATCAGTATCAATATGCGTCGCAGCCACAATACCCAATCCAATCATAGCTAAAATAAATACTACAATATCCCACTTCATAACATAAAATATAAGATAGCAGCAATAATAAATACACCGGCAACAGCGACTCCCACCCAACGCTTATCAACGTGCTTACGATGACGTTCTGACATGTCTTTTTGTGTTAACTCTTGTAATTTTGCATATTCGTGTACTGATTCTGAGTCGCCTACGGCAGCAACATAGTCTTTCCCACTCAACGGTTTCACTAATACCCTATCACCTGGTTTAATCTCTATATCTAAATTCCACTCAATAGCGTCTTTAAAGTCTTCACCAAGTAGCTTTTTGACGTCTCTTACACGCTTTTCAGGTAAATGATTGACAAGCGTTTGCCAAATTGCGACTTCTTGGTCTAATGTAGGCTTTTTAATGTCTCGTTCAATCTTAGACAAGGTACCTGAGTTTATTTTGGCTAAATCAGCCAATTTATTAAGCGATAAGCCGCTTTCTTCACGTAAAGCGCGTATTTTCATTGTTTAGTCTCCAAAATATAAAAGCTTATATGATCATCTTAAAATCACATTCGACCTTTACTTTATGCTTTTCTTCTAAATTTTGCAAACTTAGGTCTACAAGCTCTTTTAAATCGGTTATTGATTGAGCGAATGAGTATCCGTCAGGGTAAATAATTTTAAGTGTTGATAAATAGTCGCTCATTATGTTGAAAGTTCCTTCAGGTTTATATATTTCAGGCGATACATCAAATGTATTCATAATTTTATATGTATAAACAGTATCGTCTTCACTTTCTGTCCCACCGTATCTAAACGATGGACCGACTATATTTGATTCCATGTTACGCTCCTACTGAAGGGTTATTGTCAACCTCATGTGTAGTTTGTGTCTGTAGAATCTCAAATACTGGCGCTCCAGGAGGTGCGGGTTGCACAACTACACCGAAAGGGTTTTCAGGTAAAGCCTGAGGTAAAGGTACGGGCTCTTCTTCAACTGGTTGAGGCGGTACACCCATGGCTAGCCCATATTCATTTCCAAATCCCATTTTAGTCTCCTTAGTTAATGGTGCCGACAGTAAGACTTGAACTTACAACCTACCGCTTACAAGGCGGTTGCTCTACCAATTGAGCTATGTCTGCTAATTTAAATGGCTCCCGAAGTAGGGATCGAACCTACGACCTACTGGTTAACAGCCAGTTGCTCTACCTCTGAGCTATTCGGGAATTAATCTATCCTTAACATATTTAGCAATTGTACCACCTGAAGCTTTGTATATCTTAGTCATATCGTCTTTGCTCAGCTCTAAATCAGGATGGTCTTTTAGGAAATCGACCTTGGCATCCTCTACAACAAGCTTAATATAGTGTCCTATTTGTGAAGGTTCTTGGATAGGTCCTTCTTTAGAAAAAACAGAAGCCACGCGGTTTTGATTCATATAAAGGTTGAACATAGCTTTTACGCGCTTAAATTCGCTACTAACTAACGATGGCTTTTTAGCTTTACGTGGTCTTTCTTCAAATTTAGATGACTTCTTTTTAAGCATGAATATATCATGACCATAAGATAATACTTCGTCATAGGGTTTAATGACAATACCTTCTGCTGTGTTGTTCTCTTCGTTAAGTATCTTGCTATCAAATGTTTCAAGATAGGCAAGAGCTGCGCCTAATCCAGTGACGATGGCTAGTTTAGGTGGAGATAAATGTACGATATCTAATTTTTCTAATAGGACGCCTAATTTCTTTTGCGTTATGAGTTCAGAATCAGCCCACATCTCAAATATAGCTATCTTCTTCTCGCCATACCTAACGCGATTTTGAATACCTTCTCCGTATAATTCCCCGTATAGCGTTATGATTTTACCTGTCTGAGCAGAATAACGTTTAACACCGCTAAAGTCATATCTATCTAACGTATTCCAGATATCGTTAAACTTTTGACCATACTCGAGCCAACTATTACGTTTACCTACGCATACCCGACCGTCAGGGTTAAATTGTAATTTAATATTACAACCATCTAGCTTTTCATGTATGACAAAACGCACATCGCTCATATCACCACAATGCTCAACCATCTTAGAGATATAACGATTATTGTATGAATTTTCTATTGAAGGGTATTTAATGTAGTTAGTCATTATTAACGTCTCAAAGTAATCTTAAAGGAATCTGATTTTTTAAATATATCTAATATATCACTGTGGTGATCAATCAAAATTCTAGCGTTACGTATAGCGTGCTTATCAGACCTCCCAGGCACATAGGCATTGTAAAGAAATTCACCATGTGGGAACCTAGATACACAAAGTCTATCGTCACTATTAGCTAATCGATCCACGATTTCATATTCACCGTTGCGGACTGATACTAAGTATTTACCGCATCTTCTATATCTATTGTACTTTTTAAGTACGCGATACGCATGTTGTAACGCAAGTGACTCATTTTCAGCATAAAGACTCACGTTAAATTTATTTTCTGATATTTTATCTTCATACATCGGTATATCTGTGTCCGCTCGAGCGACAATTTCAGAAAAATCAACAACATTAATAGTTATGTTATAACGCGCTACGCGGTCGGTATAATCAGTGTGGTCAATAGTATGACCGCTCCCGCAAGAATCGCAAATTTCTATCTCGTCTATTTTAACATAACCGTATTCTGATACAGACAACGTGCCGATAAACCGATATGCCATATCTAATGTCTCAATACATAGAGAATTCACGTATTCATCCTCTACTCCCCACACGACTTCGTATACTTTACTCATCCCACATCCTTAAACTGTATAACACCTCTACATTTATTAGTAGATATTAAATGTATTACATCCTGACCTTCTATTTTAGCACCATGAATATCAGCAGATTGACCTTGGTCATCTACTAATGAAGTACTAAATGAATTCCATTGATTAGGGATAGCAACGCTATGATGATAATTACCATCCTCACCCAATTCCCAATGGTGTGCGTTAATACGTACGTAACTTTTTAAATCTGGCATATCTTCTTTTTTGAATAAGCTTATTATTGTTTTTATTATGTTAAGCATTATTTATCCTCTTTTGACCACAGCTTCACAAGTTGTAAGAATTTATCTTTATCTGATTTATCAAGACGTCTAAAACGGGTTAGTAAGCTATCAATCTCATATGAGCGTATGATAACTTCACCATCTTTTAAATATTCAAATGATACTCCCAAAGCGTCTGCAATCTTACGGATTATTTTATCAGAGGGTTTACCAACATTCTCAGTTTCAACTGTATGTAAATATCCTACTGAGACATCTGATAACCTTTGGAGGCTATGGTAACTTAAGCCACAGTGCTCGCGGCATTTCTTCAAACGGGCTTGGAATTCAGTCATTCAGCTTTCTCCTAATTGCTTCGTTAATAATCTGTCTTAATCTATTACCGTTATCAGATTGAACCCTTTTCAAGATAAATGGATTATTTTCATCGCCGACATCTTCAATCGTATAGGTTGGATACTCTCGTTCCATCATCTCAGATACATGCCCGTTTATCTCATCATTAAACTTATGAAAATTATCAAAATCTTCTAAGTCGATTGTAATACGCGGTCCTTCTATTAAATCATCAAAGTCAAAGCTATTGCTCATATCAATCACCCTCTTACAATAACTGTACAATGACTATCTATATAGTCGATAACACGTCGACCGCCTGATATTACAAGCATATCTTTTACAGCGTCATAGATGTCAGGTTTTAGAACATAAGTACGTGGTTTTAAAGTGTATATGTAAGATGAGTACTTAAGTCCTAATATCTTACGTACAACTCTGGCGGCTTTTTTAGATACTTTAGGGTCGTTTGTATTTAGCAGTTCGGCCATACTAGGATGCATTACTATTCTCCTGTTTTCAGTAAAACTATTAGGTTCTCTACAATGTGAGTTAAACATAGATTCATACTTAAATTTTAACCAATCTTTACCTTCTTTGCTGTTGTAAAATTCATTCATATCTTCCTTAGAAGGGAGGTCTTTTGCTTTTAGTTCGTATGGGTTATTCATTGTCTGGGAATCCTAAATATTTTACAAATAAATTACGGTATTCTTCAGAAGTACCATTCCATTGAGTTATCACGGTTATCGCCGGTTGCTCGTAATAATGTTCAGGAATAAGATCCTTAAAGGTGACAGGTATTCCTGAACTAATTAGAACATCGACACTAGCTTTACCTTCATCGCAGATTCGGTCTATATGTGAAATATAGACTTTAAAATCTGACAATGGTGGCTGTAACTTAAACGCATGAATGTAAAAATCAACCCTCATGCGTTTATCATCGCCCATGAAAATTTTACAATGTGAAAAACTAGTAGTACATTCTCTATCGCAAATAGTCATTCTGATATCTTGATCGGTATGAAGACTATATCTAGCCCCTAGTCGATCTTTCATCCATCCAACTTGATCAGTTAACATATCCCTACCCCATAGATACCATGTTGATAATCGCAGGCTTCTTTCCGAACCGTTCCATAAAACGCTTGTTCATCTTATTAATATCTTTCCATACTGGTACGCGTATAAAAGATTCAGCGTATTCCAACTCGACTACGGTTTCTTTATCTAAGATGGCTACTTCCATGTCTAAGTCTTCAGGTGATAAATCCCAAGGACAAACAATCTTATAAGTATCATCTAAAATATCTTCGTCATCCAAACCTGGAATGAAAATATCTTCTTCTACGTGTGTATCGATAACTGTTTTGTTACCAGCAGCATCACGCTCTACAGTCTGTATTGTTTTAGCTGATACTTCAGCAATTTCACGTAACGGTACGATAATACCGTAACCAATGGTTGAATATATTGATAGACTCATGTCTTTATCTCCCTGTGTTGTTAAGACTTATTTAGCTTCGTACTTATCAATATTGCTGACATATAGACGGAAGAAATTTGCTAGCTTTTTGTAAAGCTTGTGCTGCTCGTCTAAGGATAGGTTATCTACAGGTAATAAAAACGTATAATTTGAATGGTCACTCAAGCAAATATGGTCAAAACCTGGCGTATGCTCTTCACCTAGCGATAGTTTAGAACTAAAAGATAAAGTCGCATTAGTCGCCAGTTTTAAACGATTGATTAATACACCGTCAAGCTCGATGGCTAAGAAAACTCTAACCCCACTTACATATAGAGTTAGTTCGTAGTTATTGATTTTTAATGTATCTAATTTATTTAGCATTGTCTTTCTCCTTTGTTAAGACGTGAGTAGTATAGATGATAATGTTATATAATGTCAAGAGAAAATGATAAAAAATTTAGCGAGGGGGTTACGGCACACCATCCACGCTCGCCCTCAGAATTGGGAACTTGTGCACAACGCTGTAAATTACAACACTATTATGCATGCTCCACCTTTAATATATAGATACCATTTCAGACTTCGTAAACTTTTTACATTTTATACAAATAAGCGTTGCAATATAGTTTTTACTATTATATACTATTTACATAGCTTGATAGGCTATACACGTTTAACAACACAAGGATTATTACAATGAATAAATTAAAAGATCATTATGAGCAGTTTTTCGATTTACTTGTAAAAGAATATACAAGCTGTACAGATCAAGACGTTATTAAGTGTGAACGGGAATGGGATAATGTCATAACCATCGAAAAGATCTCTGACCTAGCATGCAGCTTAACACCTGATAACAAACAAGAGTTACGCAATCTTGCATATCAACTGGAAGATCATGACCTTTTATCGGGCCCTGACAGTTTAGAATGTATAGATCCTACCGATGCTTATGACATTATCAAGACTGCCTATTTGGAATTGCTAATTGAATATGCATGCGATTTAAAGTTTGACGATGTTTTACAAAGCATAACAGGAGAATAAACAATGTATAAAGATTACAACGACATTATACGTGCTGACTTTAATGACGATGACATGCGCGAAATGCGCGATTCATTACCTAATCACTTGCAGCCAAGTTTAGACTGGAGTAATGATTTTGACGATTATCAACATGACTTAGTCGAACGCGTAGCAGGGTACAACTTATGAAAGAACTAATCACTGAATCGCTTAATAAGATCATTACGCGTTGCCCTACGCTATCTTATGACGAGTTAAAACTTATTCACGTTGAACTAGCTACGAGTGTTTATAACGCTTATGAGACTGGATACGTTGATGGTGTAGAACAAGGCAGCAGGTTGGAAGCATGATTAAAGTAATAGAAGTTAACACGCTTAGCACTGCGTTAAAGATTAATGATCTCCATAAAGTTACACCACGTAAAAATAATCTTGATCTAGACGCTGTTATGAAGCTGTTACAGGCTTATCTAGCTGACAACCGCAAGCTATTGACAAATTAAAGACATTAGACATTTTGTTATATTTTATACAGTTAGTACCCTTAACTTTTGAAACGTGGTCAAAATCCAAAAACTAAGGCAACGGTATAAAATGTACAGAAATAACCAAATAAGGACTAAATCTTGAATATAGAAAAAGAACTAATAAACATATTTGGATATAAACCAAACAGAGAAGAAGTACAAACAGAACTACAACAGCTAAAACAGTCATATGAGTTGTTAAACCAACCAGCCTATACATGGAGTGAACAAACTGTAAGGAAATTAATACTTTTTAGAGCATATGTGGCATAAAATGCGACATAGGTACCACCGTCTTAAATCTGTCATTGACTGCTATTTAATCACGTGAAAAGTTTTGTAACAGAGGTGTTGTTTAAAAAGTGAACTTTCGATTTTAAAAGTTAAGGGTTCGCATTTTTACGCTTTTTTTGGCTTTTTTGAGAGCTAAATGCTTGATTAATAATGACTTAATTTTTACGGTATTATTAAAAGTGTCTTAGGTTTGAAACGTTGATAGATTCTATGTGACTATTATATAATATTAGTGGTAAGGTATGAACAAATCTAAAACCCTTCCAAAAGTTAACCCTAACCAATGCAATACGTTCAATTAACAAACAATCGTAATAAGGAAACAAACCAATGACTAAACCAACCCCCGTATTTGAAGAAATAACATTTGAAACCTATGAGTCGATGGGTGTACGTGCTTCTGATATTGAACGTATGCATGAATCACGTTTTGATGAAAAGATACGTTGCTTATGTACTGATATATTTAAACATTGCGAGGGCCATGTCTCAAGCACTTCGATAGACACCTCAACCTCGATTGAATGTGACTACATAGGTGGTAACAAATCATTAGCCGTACAGTTTAGATATAAAAAGAGCGTTGTATGGGGCGTCTACGTATCGCGTGTAGTCGATAACAAGATTGAGTGTCGCATACAATATTTCCCACCTAAGCGTTTATTACCTCGTTTATTTTCAAACCCTACTAAGAACCGGTTCTTTAAATCCGATTTAGCAGGTGACCTAGAGGACTTCAGACGTAAGGCCTATATTAATGACTAAACTAACAATACGCGACCTAACATTGTACGTAGAACATAAAGACAACACTCGTTACTTAGTAATCGAATCATACTGTAATACGGTTAAATTAGAGTTGGATAAGCTAACGTTTCATGAGTCAGTGTGTAGATTTGATGGGAAGCTTGCAGATATAGGCGATCGAATCAGTCATTTAAAACTTACAATCGAAGTAGATGATAAATTCGAATATACCGTTATTCTCCCATATCGCCTTAAATCTTATACTATTGAGATTATAGAATTTTTAAAAGAGCAAGGTGTGATGCTATGACTAATCCTACCGTAGAGCAAACATTAGAATCGCTGCATTCTAGACGTATATTTAGACTTGATGATGGCGTTTTAACTATATTCGGTACTAGAATTCTAGTAGACATGCCGCTATTTTCAGCACGTTACACTTTTGCGTTTGATACCGGCTATACACGGCATTATGCTGATGATTATGAGAACGGGGAATTTCAAGATATACACGCTTCGGTATTAGTGTTTACGCTTGCAACTAGTACTTTTTGCAAAATATATTGTAAAGATGATCAGTGCCTAGGTGGTTGGGAAGTTAACTTATTAATTCCGAAAACCCTAAGCGATTGGGAATGTGACATCTTACAAGCGTTTTTACAGTGTTATTTATGCAATATCTATGGTGAAAAGTTTAAACTTGATTATAACGCTATAGAGAACCAGCTATGACCCTCTCAATCCACTATGACACGGTAGACGATATGGATTTACACGAACTAGTCAATATCATATGTTATAAAAGACTATCTAATATTCATGTCTATATAAAATCGTTAAAAGATATAGACAAGATAGAAGTTATCCCAACTCATTGCCGTTTAAAATGCAATGTCCCACATGTTACGCTCGATCGTGTAGATGATCATTTTGTTTTAGACTATAACCATAGCAAACTATATAGCATGTCTCCCAAGTCGATTAACCGTAGAAACGGTTACACAGGTTTCTCACTAAGATTTTATTAAAACACTTGACAATAGTTTTTACTATTATATAATACTCATGTCTTAACAATACAACACAAGGAAACAAGACAATGAGTAACTTACTAACCGACAACCAAAAATACATGGCTAATCAATTCGAAAAGTTAGACGCCGCAGATTGGTATAAGTTGAAGTTAAAAGATGGTGAAGGTAAAGAAACGATTTATTTTAATATTACAGCTAAAGAGTTTGAAGCTATTAAACAAATGATAGTAGAGGCGTAGAACAATGAATAACAAATACCACCCATCCACAATTAGACACTATTACTGCGAACTAGAGCGAGACATCAACGAGCGCGTAAACTACGCTAAAGAAAATAATATGTCTTACTATATAGAAGATATTATCCACGAATCTATAGACAGCATGATGGCTATATATCACAGCGATATTATTTCACTAGCTAACACATTACAAGATGTCGATTTATTCCTAGGTCCACAAAAGCATGATTTCACAAAAGAGAACCCAACAGCCTACGACATAATTACAGCAGCTTTTTATGAGCTGTTAAGTACATACGGGTATGAGGTGTTAGAAAATGACTAATCTATCATTTGAAAAAGAATCATTCGAAGCAAAATCTTTAAAAGCGTTTCGAGCTTTATTTAATAGAACGTGTAATAAGTTAGGTGTTAATGTGGCTATTTTATCGTTCTTACCAAAGACTAAACGCGCGTGCGTTGAATTAGCCGAAACCATAGGATTTATCGATTTATACGCTGAACCTAGAGGTGATTTACACACGATATTAGATACTAGCGATTTTGTAAAAGAACATGATACTGATAAGGATTTTACAAAACTACCCACGTTTAGTTCGTATAGTGCGATAAGGGCTTGTTGGTATCAGTTATTACGTGAATTAGCTGAGGAACATACCAATGACTAAAGAACTAAAATTCCCATTAAGTAAATGTCAGGTATTATTCCGAAAGGCTTGGGCTAATCCTGGCGGTAGATATACGGACATTTGGATGAGGTATCCGGATGTTGGGGGTAAAGACATGTTACATCCTTACCGTTTAAACTACGGTATTGATCTTGAGGGTGAAATGTATTTAGACGATATACGTATCAATAAAGAAGTTAGAGATACGCTAGCGGTTTTATTAAAGGAATATAACAATGACTAATACAATCATACAAATAGTACAAGGGTTATTGTGTGGCACAGGGATAGCGTGGATTTCATGGAGATGTACCGGTTAAGAAAACATTTGAATATTGGACTTACTCATGCGTATTAGTGTTTTTAGCAGCCTTAGGTACGCGTTTTATATTTAACTAACAGGGAAGTTAACATGACTAACAACATAAGATACTACATGAACAACCCTTGCGTTGTTATACGTGAAATAGCAGACGAGTTCTCAGAAGTTAAGATGATACCTCGTTTTGCCAAAGGTATGAGTGGTGAATACTGGTGTGATGCGTGCATGTTAGGCTCGTTAGACGGTGCTCATATCAATCATAGATGCTACGAATTTCAAAATATGATCGACATAATCAACTCAGAGCAATCAGCTATTGTAGTGCTAGTTGAAAATAGACTACTGCATGATCAACCTGTTGAATTTAAACCATGTGTTGGCTTGGTAGAGAGAAACAAAGAATTAGAAGCTTCGTTGGAAGCTAAGCGTTTAGAATATGAAGAATTCAAAATTAGGTTAAAAATAGCTCAGAAAGAACTAGGGGACGTACAAGCTCAAGCTGAAACTGAACGTACCAATTTAGTTGGGATTAAATCAGCTATCGAAACTACATCTAGTGATCTTGAGCGTATCCAATGCATTAAATGCGGAGGAAGTGAAGTAAATATAACGCTTAAGCAGTTGTATCAGCTTTTTGAAACACAGTATATATTTGAATCTTTAAAAAGCGAAGGATTAGACAACTGGGAGTGGTGGGACGAATCTATGCCATCTGAGCAAGAAATAGATGCCCACGTTGCCGGAAGAATAACTAACTTAACTAACAGGGAGACTCACCCGTGACATACATGGCAACTAAAATTAATAACTTACGTGATAAAATGCATATCTCAACACGTACAGCAGCTAAGAAGGCAGGTATATCTACTACAACACTTCACAATCTTGAAACCGATGTCGATTATAGAGCTACTTACCCAACCATAATCAAATTAGCCAACTTCTATGGTGTAAACTATCACTGGCTTACTAACGATGGGAGATCTTGATATGCATATTAGTCTAGGTAGACAATTTACAAATGCAATTGGTGATGCTTTTAAACGTCTAAGCGATGAAAATATTTTGATTATCAATGGTGAAAATATAGAGGTGGGGGGTGTAAAAATAGAGAAAACCTTTTCTAAAGATGATTATTTAATTTGGTATCTGGGTAAATTGGATTATCAAGTCCTAGGTGTAGCGTGTAAATGGCCTTTTGAGCGCGTTATCCCTTGGTTTATGGCTGAATTGGGGGACGAGTGCATCATGCGTAATCATGCGATGAAACCGTATATAATAAGAGCTATAGAAGACGGTTTAAGTTTTGCATTTTCCAATGGTGATCAGGTAGCTGTTAGTTATAGGGCGGGAGAATTTACATTATATGTAGACTCAGAAACAACTGATATTCACCACTTATGCGATTTGGTAGATCTATTTTTTGGTTTGATATGTAGTGAATACGAACTCTATCATCGTATTAAGACTTTTAACCTGTTAAACGATAAGACATGCTAAACTCAACACGTCTTAACAACCTGGAGAATAAACAATGTTAAATTGGACAAAACCTTTAAAATTTCAATTCGATAATGAGTATGTACTAGCTGATTTTATGAAACATAAGACCCTGATCGCCCCATACACATATAAAAATACTACTGTCACTGTATTAGTCTATCGTGGTATTGAGCTATACGCTGTTGAGAAAGGTAAAAACATTTTAAATTTCTATATACAAGTAAAAACTATTATATAATATTGAATATAAGGCACCTGCTACCCATCCTTGTGTTTCCTTAAACTGGTGGGTGTCTTATTTAGAGCAAGGATGGACACAGGGAGAATTAATAATGATTAAAATATGGGGTACTGAAATAAAGCACTTTACATTTCCAGGTGGGGAAGAACACGTAAATGTTTTATTAGCTGCGAGCCCAAAGAATTGCGCACCTCAAGCAGTTAGTATATATGCTGATTTACGTTCATCTGAAGATTGTATGACTTTATTTATGGTTTTAGATGCTGTAAAAAGGTTGAGACCTCTTCCTATAATTTTGACGATGCCTTATTTACCATATGCAAGGCAAGATAGAGTCTGTAATACAGGTGAGGCGCTAGGTTTGAAAGTATTTTGTGACATTTTAAATAGCTTTGAATGTGATAGAGTGATAGTACACGATGTTCACTCTGATGTGTCGTCAGCTTTAATCAACAACGTGGATAATATGACACAGGTTCAGCTCTATGTAGAAGCTGACGATCGCGTGCTTGAGTACTTAAACACC
>JAAHTH010001673.1_pt1 | contig 13016 bp, 12 predicted proteins | sample 6116091 | NCBI WGS metagenome assembly JAAHTH01 (sample SAMN13939990, study PRJNA603662) | sponge metagenome | isolation source: marine sponge | host: Mycale hentscheli | place: New Zealand | collected 2006
GGTCATCATGGTCATCATGGTCATCATGGTCATCATGGTCATCATGGTCATCATGGTCATCATGAGCAACCACCCAAGCCAAAAACAGAAAATTTCGATATTGGTTGTTCGGCGTGCGGTGGTCATTAAGATAATTATTTGTTAAAAACATTTAACAAATAAATGATATTCACTCTCGCTGATATTGCTCTCACGATCACATGGCACGTGAGTACTTTTACATTACGAATGATATACAACGGTCTATATTATCTTTATTATGGAAGCGAATCGACGGAGGAAGAGTTATCAAGAAAAGAGTTAACGGAAAAGATTCACGAATTAGAATCAAAATTAGACGTGATTCAAAAAATAGAAAAAGAAATACACGAAAAACATGAATGATTAATTCTTACGAAATTAATCATTAAATGCAAAAAGGTAGTAATGGATCGAAATCAATCACGTTGTTACTGATTTTTGTTTTGACAGTATTTTCTTTTTTATTCTTATCTACGTTGTTGTCGGCGTCTTTTACAAATGCTCCTTGACAAAGATCAGCCCCACAATGATCTTCATTACTTCTACGGACTTTCTCGTCTACCACATCTTGTTTTTGACCAATTCTCCAACGCCCGAGGGGAGGTTGAAGTGACCTATTTCGTTTAAAAAAGTTTCTCAGCATTTTATTTGATTCAAAATCATCATTATAAATCAATTTTTAGACATTAAAGCAGTGCATACAACATTAGTAGTAAACCAGCGAACGTAGTTAAATTAGAGAGAAAAGGTATAACTGTTTTACCAGGTGGATGGTAAATAATTGTAACTACAACCATGAAAATCAAGAATGCGATAATCATAGCTATCGCAAATTTGTAAAAGAAACCCTTTTGATCTGGTTTTCTAAATATTGTGTAAAATATCAAATACAAGGATGCTAGAATTTCTAATAAAATAACACACACCATTCCAATTTTAGCTACTACTTCTGAACAATTAATTTTCTTAGCTAGTGTAGAGCTTTTTTGGTCAAATTTCATAATTTTGTTTACACCACTGTATATAAACATCACAAAGAATAAAGTCACGGATACCGATAGCAATATTTTAGATGAATTATCTTTCTTCATTTATTATATTTCAACAAAAATTGATTAACAAAAATCTCGTGAAATATGACCACCTCTTTTAAGATCACAGAGAAGTTGTTTCAAATACTTTTGAGATTTTGGATCTGTATCTTGTTTACTGCATTGATCATATAATTCATCAATCCCTTTCTGCGCTTGTCCAGAGATAGTATTTTGATTCCAAGACTTCCAATTATCAACATATCTTGATTGTAAAGCTGTCTCTGGTATGCTAGCGCATTTGAGAGTTTTATCGTTATCTGTAGCTGCAACATAATTAGCCCACGCGCCTAGACAAGCACAATGACTGTTTTTTCCACGAGTCTTAGACCAATCAGATTGACCAGTGTTCCCGGAAAAAGATTTTCCTTTGCCTATATTTTTCACACAAATTTGGTGAAAACCTCCACCAATTTCACTACATGTCCCATCTTCCATAGCAGAACCCGAGCGAGGATCTCGATCATTTGGTTCGCATTTTTCTAATTTTTTACCATAAATGTTTTTTGGTTGTCCCATAAATTTAGATTTTGGAACCAAGTAATGATAAATTAATAAAATAAGAGCTATAACTATACCTCCCACTGCTAAAACTAATAGTGTTTGCCATACTTCTTTGACTACAAAAATTGCCACAGAAATTGCTAATAGAGCAACTATTGCTGTTAAAATCCAAACCCATATCATTTAATTTATTAGAAAAACTAATAAATTTAAACTATCGCGAACTCACCATCTAGTCTTTCGAAACCGTAATCTCCGTCGGCTCCATTATCACAAAAAAGAGGCGCTCTACAATGAAATCCAACAGATTCGATGTATGGTAATGTTTCATCGACCAACGGTGCTCCTTCATTATATTGTTCACTTTGCATCTCAACAATCAGATGTTTACAATTCAGAATTGTTTTAACACCACCGCTAACAATATCTTTTTCGGCTCCCTGTACATCTATTTTCACCAAATCTGGCAAAGGAAATTCTCGTTCCGCTACTATTGTATCTAGGGTCATTCCACGACGTGTATAAGCTGTGTGTTTGTTAAATAAAGTCTCTGAATTTTTACCCCCAATTTCTTTGTAATAAGAGTTACCAGTTTGATAAATATCATGTTGGTAAAATGTTAATTCTTTATCATCTTCATCCGTCAAAACTCCAATACTATAATCATCAACGCGTTTTTTGTTGTAAAGAAACTCAACACTAGAAGATGCATCGAATGCTATAATTTTTGCATCGGGCCAAATTTTCTTTGCCTCTCTACTCCATTGTAAAATACACGAACCTATATCATAAATAACACGGGGTTCGAATCCACCGGCTTTCAAGGATTTTAAGTAATCGACATGATCCTCGGGGATAACATTTTCTTGTATAGATTGTCGAAATAGATTATTTCTTAGTTTCACATTATCTTTCTTTTGCATTTCTAAAATTTCAGGGGGTACATATTTATCTTCCGGGGTTTTATATGTATCAAGAGCTTCAAAAATACCAGCATTTGGTTTACTTGAAGTCATTAGTGAAAGTAAAGTAGACATTTTATGAAATAATCCTAATTCTTTAATATTTCAAAATGAAGTTAATTACAAAAATATTTCATAAAAAATGTCAAGCAATCATAAATTTTCGGTTTTAGATAAGGGTTCTGTAGAATTACTAGGAATGTTCGGAGACGAGCTCACAATTGTAAATGCGGCTCGTGTTTCTTTTGGTGCTGCTAAAAGTGAATTGGAGAAAAAAGACGTCAGACTCATCAAATATCTATACAAACACAAACATATGTCGCCTTTTCGTCATTTGATGTTTAGGTTTCGAATTAAAGCTCCAGAATTTGTCATGAGACAATTTTATAAACATGTAATTGGGTGTGAAACCACTTCTAACGATTCCACAAAAGATCATGCCTGGAATGAAATTTCTGGGAGATATAAACCAGTAACGGAATATTATGTTCCAAGTAATTGGCGTGAACAATCCAAAGACAATAAACAAGCTTCATGTGGATCATGTGCCCCAGAAGTACAAGAAAAAGCTAATCAAGCATTTTCCGAAGTGACCGCAAATGTTCAAGCGGTCTATCAACAGCTTCTAGACAGGGGAGTTGCTAAAGAGCAAGCAAGAATCGTACTACCTCTCAACCAATACACGGAAGTTATTTGGACAGCATCTGCCCAAGCCGTTCTCAACTTCATTGAACTACGCGATGAACCTTTTTCGCAATGGGAAATCAGAGAATACGCTATCGCTTTTCGAAGAATTTTGGAAGCCGAAACACCTAAATTATCTGAGATTTGGTTTGCTTCTGAATAATTGATTCGTATATTTTTTAAAATATACGAAATGTATTTAATAAATGGCGAATTTTCTAAATCCTCTTAATCCAACTAACTTTGGAATGAATGTAACAGGTAATTTTAATAATCTAGCGTCTTCTGGGACTTTTAGATTACCTAGTGATAAAGTAAGTTCTTCTGGACCGGAATTATCAATTCAATTAAGCGATGGGAATGGTGCTTTTATACACGATCCTAAAATAAAAGTAACCAAACAAACTGAATCCGCGTTCGGTACCCCCCTACAAGACCCAATTTCTAGATTAGTTTTAGACTCTTCTGATTCGGTAAATGCTCCTGAACCAATTTCTAGACTTCGTTTTATCCCCCCTAGTGGGGGAAATTTTGCTTTGTCCGCACAGCCCCTAAATGGTGATGTCGCGTATTTTAGTGATGGTTCCCCGCCCGGCTCCGCACCAGATTTACGATTTTATAATGGCACAAATTGGCTTTCGTTGACAGATGCCGGAGCTGCACCTAGTACTGCCGCGGGTCCACAATACGCGGTACAATTCAACGCAACTGGTGTTGGTGGGGCTCTTGGTGGTACTAGTGATTTTATATTTGATGATTCCGGTGTAAATAATAATTTAACAATTATTTCAGAATTAAATTTAACAACCCCATCGGGTACTTTGACTTATGATTCTTCTGGGTTAGGCGTAAATATTACGAGTCCAGGTAGCGGAATATCAATGGCATCGGTAAGTGGGGATATATCTTTATTGACACAATCGGGTAATGTTAGTATCACCTCAACATCATCTGGTACACAACCAAAATCGGTGTCTTTGGTATCGGGAAACTCTAATGCAGAATTCGTGTCTTACTCATCTACTCGTGAAAGTTGGGTACAACTTTCTAACCCGATTTCTACCCCTTATACAGTTCAGTCTAGTTGGAAAACGTCAGGGTTGCTAATAGCAGCGGATTCAGGAAATAGCGGGTATACGACCGGATCTGGTGTAGGATTATACTTAGAAAGTGAAGTGGATGCTGCTGCACCTACCATTCTTTCTCAAAGAGCGACATTTGAGTTGAGATCTAAGAATTCAAGTATCGCACCTTTTACACCAATATCTAGAGTTTATATGCAAGCACCCTCTCAACAATTCAACTCTGGTTACAGAGTTTTGTTTTCAAGAGGTACTACCACTTCGACGGGACCAACTCCTGATAATTTGGGAAATGGAGATATATTAAAATCTGGAGAATTTTACATCGGAGAAAATAGAGCACCATCTGGCGCTCCAACAACGGGAGCGGCGGCAAGGCCTCATATTAATTATAATTTAGCTTCTGGTGTTACACCATCCAGTTTTGGAACATTCAATATCTGCAATTCTACATTAGCGATTAGTGATGATACAGAAATTCCAAAATTTGTAGCTATGAGAAAGACAACACAGCTAGTTGGGCAAATTACAGTTGGTGACGCAACTTCTAATCGCGTTGACATCAGAGGTGGAGATTCTGGTATTAATAGTATAAATGTTGGTATGATAACAGTGAATGGTAGCGCTACTACCAGCGGGGGTGGAGAATTTAGAGCTAAAAGTACAACCTCTAGCAATGTGTCTTCTGTATTAACAACTGCGGTTGGAACTAACGGTGAGGGTCGATTGTACCTTTATTCGGGAGCAACAGCTCCTACATCAACTAATTATGGATTGTTAGCAAGTGGTGCTAATGATGGTACTTTAACTTTGGGTGGTAATTCTCCTAACATAGTATTAAATGGTGATGGTACCGGTACGTTCAAAAATACACTAAATCTTATCAGTGAAACTAATTCATCCAATGAATGCCTTGTGTTGTCCGCATTTCACCTTCCCCCTCCATCAACCCAATTCGGAAAAACTGTATTGGAAATCAGATATGACCCTACTAATGTAAATAAGAAATCTTTGGAAATTAAGAACAATTACGCTTTTGATACAGGCGTACCCCGATACGGTGCTCTTATGGAATTTCAACCATATATCGGTGGTAATACAACTACTAAGGCGGGTCTTATATTGGATTCAGACCACGGTTCTGGTTTTTCCCAAGGTCTTCATTTAGGTAATGTAGAAGGACCGGGTGGTACTCAGGGTATATCAATGATATTAGACGGGGGTATTGTCGGTGGAAAAACATCGGGTAAATATGCAGCATTATATTTAGGACTAACAGCAAACAGTATTTTTAATGGTGTATCCTCGGGAAATCAATTAATTAGATCTCGCGACTTTAGTACTACTGGTAATTTCGGTACTGTAAATCCCACATTAGTACAAAATGGTCCCACTGTTATAGGTGATTCTTCACAATCGGCTATTTTTGGTTGGGACTTTGCAAATGATGTAGAAGATAACGTGTATATAGGCTGGAATGGGAGTGGTGGTGGGCACAATCCTGGTTTAACTGTAAGAGGTTCATTTACCTCTACTTCTAAATCTTTTTGTATCGATCACCCAGAACCTGAAAAAACATTAACACAAAATTTATATCATAGTTGTATTGAAACTCCAACAGCTGGCGATAATTTATATAGATACCGAGTAACTACCGTAAATAACACAGCTGTGATTAAATTACCAACATATTTTAGATATTTGAACGAAAATGAAATGATTTGGGTATCACCCGTTGATTCATTTGGTCGCGCGTATGGAAAATTAAGTCCCGACAGATTAGAAGTTCATGTAACATCTGATCAGGATGGAGATTATAACGTATTAGTGATGGGAACTAGATATGACAAAAATGCTAAAGCATATTGGAAAGGTGCTGAAAGAATGAAAAAAGGTAATTAAAAATGACTTTTAGATTCTAATTGTTTGTAAACAAACGATGTCTACAATTAGAATTTTTACAGATGGTTCTTGTCTAGGTAATCCCGGTCCTGGTGGTTTTGGTTTTGTAGCAGTTAAAGACGATGTGGTCTTGTCTGAGAAGTCCGGATATGAACTAGATACGACAAATAATAGAATGGAACTCATAGGAGCTATTGACGCTTTGGCTTCTGTTAGTTCTGAAGATATAACGAATATTCCAATTTCTGACGATGATAAATTAGAAATCCATACCGACTCCAAATATGTGAAGCAAGGAATTACAGAATGGATCAGTAATTGGAAAGCAAATAATTGGAAAAGGAGTAAAAATAATGAACTCAAAAATGTAGATCTTTGGAAAAAGCTAGACGAATTGAATGAGCGGTTGAAAAGTAAGCTAAAATGGGAATGGGTCAAAGGTCATGCTGGAAATAAATGGAATGATTATGCCGACAAATTGGCAGTAGCTGGATCTCAACGAGCAAAAGAAGCTCTTAATCCAAAGAAACATATAGGGTTGACAGCTTCTCAAAAAAGGGCTCTTGATTTGATTTTGGATGGTAAAAGTGTTTTCGTGACAGGTCCGGGTGGTTGTGGTAAAACATTTTTGGTCAATCACTTCGTAAAACATTACAAGGAAGATAAAAGAATTGCGGTGACAAGTACCACGGGAACATCAGCATTACACATTCACGGCACTACATTGCATTCGTGGGCTGGGAGTGGTCTTGTGAGGGGCAGCGTTGGGTCGATTGTGACGAAATTAAAAAAGAAAAGATACCTGAAAGAGAGGTGGATGCAAGTTGAAATATTGATCATAGATGAAATTTCAATGATGAGTCCTGTGCTGTTCGATAAATTGGAAAAAGTGGCTAGAATGATTAGACGATCCACTGAAAGATTTGGTGGGATTCAATTGATCATTACCGGTGATTTTCTACAACTCCCATGTGTAGAATCTGAAGATTTTTGCTTCGAGGCCCAAACATGGCCCACGTGTATTGATGAGACGATCTATATGCCGGAGAATTTGCGCCAGTCAGATCCAGTTTGGCAGAAATGTTTAGACGAAGTTAGATTGGGAGAGTTGTCGGACGAGAGTAAAAAGCTACTCAAATCATGTACACGCAAAAAGAATAAGGCAAATTTGGGAATTAAGCCGACATTGCTTTATCCACTCAATGCCGACGTAGCTGAAATCAATCAAGAATGCTTGGATGAATTGTGTGAAAAGACTGGAGAAGTCAATGATTATGTGGCCGAATTGGACGTTTATGATAAAAAATTACCAGCATTCAAAATTGAGAAGTTCAAAAAAGATTGTCCAGCTGTAGAAAACCTATCTCTAGCAGTTGGATGTCAAGTGATGTTGTTGTGGAATTTAGATTTGGAACAGGGTTTGGTAAATGGAAGCCGTGGAGTTGTCACCAGATTTATTAATGATATTCCTCTTGTCAGATTTTTGGATGGCCAATCACGTCTTATTGATTATCATCTTTGGGAACTGGAAGAGAATGATACTAAACTCGCTAGTATTGAGCAACTCCCATTGAAATTAGCTTATGCCATCAGCATTCATAAGAGCCAGGGTTGTTCTTTGGATTATGTAATAACCGATCTTGATTCTATTTTTGAATATGGTCAGGCCTATGTAGCTCTGAGTAGAGTCAGAACTTCTGGAGGTTTGATCATCAGAAATTTACGGCTAAAGAAAATCAAAGCTAATCCAAAAGCCAAGGCATATTATCAGTCATTGTGTTAAATTAATAATTGTTATTATATTCGAATAATAACAATTAAACATAATGTTTAATGAAGTTAAGTAATGGATTGACTTGACAAGGACACAATCCATGTAGATTTTTACCAGCTATTATAGCGTACATATCAACAGTATCATTACTATTGCTATTAACAGTGTCAAAATATTTAGACCACGCAAGTGTGTCTGCATACATATCATATTTAGTTTGTAACAATAACATCGCTGGATGTTCCGACCACTTCAAACTTCCATTATCATAATTTGGTTCTGATTTCCCAACTGGGCAGCAATAATTACTACATGGTTTTCCTTCCTTGACACATCTACCGGCACAATTTTCTGGGTCGGTGCTTTGTATACAACAAGGAGCGAGATTTACTGTGTCGTTATAACATCCAAGAGTTCCTCCCCCGATCATCACCCCCGCGCTTATTTTAGGAAATGGTATTGAATCCGAAGTTTTGAGGTTAGGAAAATCATTTATACATCTACTAACCATTTGAGCTCCAACAGAATACCCGATCATACCCAAACGATTATAATTAAATTTTACCTTGTCTGTTGTTAATTCGTTATTGTAAAGTCTAGAAAATAAAATATTGAAATAAGATAGATCTGGATTTTTACCATCATTCCAACATATATTTTCCGGATCCGGGCTATTACAATTAGCATAAAAATACGCATCAGACACCCATTCAGACGTCATAAGAACAGCGTAACCTAACGATGTTAATCCCATGAGAGTTGCTTGAATAGTGGTCCAAGCAGAATCAGCAGATTTTGTAGTTAAACCAATTGGTTGTAAACCGCCTGGTTTATTACTCTTCCAACCTTCCGCGTAACCATAACTATTCATAAATTCAAAATACATAACAACTGGCCAACCATCATCCGGGCAAACCTGACATTTTGGAACAGCCATCGCACTCGCTCTCCATTTACTTTTACCTGTAGCTGGATTTTTTACATTATAATAACTCCAATACTGAGTGTAAGTATCACAATCATTTTTATAGTTATCATTCATTCCTGTTGGGTCACTGGTGTTACACTTTACCTGTCTCACGTCTATTAATATGCTTTTATTTAACTCATCACATGACATTTGGGCATTTAGAGATTTTTTACAATAACACGAGCCGCATAAACTACTTCCTGGTATGTTATTCATAAGCCCCGCGCGGCATAATTTTGGTTGATTAAATGGTGGTGTTGGTCCTGGTGCAGTGCACTTTTTATTCACACATTTTAATTTGTCATTACATTTACTATCCTTTTTACATTTACCTCCTAAAGTACCTGGTGCTGGTCTCGGTGATGGTTTAGGTGATGGTCCTGGCGGTGGTGATGGTTTAGGCGATGGTGATGGTCCCGGTGGGAGTTTCGTAGAAGACTTAATAGTTAAAGCTAGTACAATTGGTACTGTGATAGAAATTATGATTACAAAAATTAATACTAATAAATAACTCATTTATTTTAAATAATTATATTAAGAATATAATTACTTATGCCATCGGTCTATAAAATCTGAAAGATCTACGTCTGCTGTTTTTAGGAACAACATCTATGACACATTTTAATTTTCGACCCATTAATGGATCCACACAACCTTTTTCTTTTCGCCTTTTTCTACTAGATTTTTTGGGTTGTTTACGTGAACATCTAGCTCTAAAATGTTCATATTTGTCTCTAACTTTTTTATAAGAATCGCATTTTTCTTTGTCCAGAGCTTTGTTGACAGCACAGTGAAGCCTGTATATGAATCTAGAAAAGCTATTCCTACTTTTAAACACTTTATCACACAGTTTCGCTGTTTTACAGTTCTTTTTAAAGTTTTCTCTACAATATCGACAAGGAAGAACATTCTCAAGCGATAACAAGAATCTTTTATAGTCTCGTTTTTGTTTTTCAGTGGGCTTTTTTGGATAATTGAAACTAATCGTATGAAGAACATGCCACAGAGCGGGACCCCAAACATTAGTCAACATACCTTGATCACTATCATAATGTGATTTATTAAATACAGTAGCCATTTATTATATGAATATATTTAATTCAAATACACAAAAACACCGATTATTATGAGGCATGCGGAAGCGGATATGCCTAAATATTTTGGTTTGTTTCTAAAAATCAGCGCTATAATAGTTGTAATTACCAACGCAGATAACATAATAATATTATTAATATCATTTTTTGAAACATGTGGTGTACTTGGTATATTATTTCCAATATCCCCATCGAAACAAGGTCCGCATGGTTTACTTATAACTTTACAACATCCAGAAGATCCATCCGGGCATGGTAAATTGTCAGGTCCTCCTCTGGATTTTCCACTATTATCTTTAACACCTTCTACATTCTTGATATATCCAGCTCCTGACCATTGATATTGAAAAATATTACTAAAATAATTTACTAGATTAGGACTGTTTGATATTTTTAAGTCGTATCCCAAAGTTCCTAATGCAGAAGAGGTACCGCAATTATAAAAAAAATTGGTAGGGTGTTGTGTAGAAAACAAGATAGATTTTTCATTCATGTAATATTTCCAGTGTAAACCCCCATGGTTCCACCATCTTGCGTAAATTTGATCAGATCCTGTTATATTAAAAATACTAGCATTTTTCTCTGTTTTAGGTTTGGGTTGGATTAAGAATAAAGGAATCTTTTTGGAAATTAAGCTTCCAATAGAATTTCCTAGCATCCAGTTGATTTCGTCGGTACCGCTGCAACAATCATTATCCTTGCACTTAGTGTTTGGCGATTGTTGTTTATTTTTCAAATCACATTCAATCATGGATGAATAAATTCCTACTTTAACCCATTTCTCAGCTTCTTGAAAAATAGATTTAACAGTATCAAGGCCACAGTTCCAGTTTTGAAGTAAAAAAGTTCTACCTGGTTGAACACCATTAAATTGCATACTATCGACCCCGAGACTAAAAGAAACATTTTTATCTTCGAAATATATTCTATTATGAGGCCATTTCTCTCGTAATGGATTGAAATTGTCAAGTGGGCTTTTAGGTGTGTTCGATGAGTAATTATTTTTATCAGCACATTGTGTTGGCAAAACTTTACCACAACATTTTACTAAAGGAACTACAATCGGTTCTTTGTTATTAATTGAATTTGCAAATACATTTACCATTTTAGGAACCACGTCTTTTACATTTGGTAATGATGGATCAGCTATTGCTAATTTTTGCAAAATAGTGGTCAAAGGTTCAGTCAATTCCACAAAGTTAATAGCATTATCTCCAGGAGTCGTGGGATTAGGACCAACTGTACTTTGTCCAAAACCATCACCAGACTTACTACTAATCCAGTTGCCATTATATACAAATTTTCCCTTGGAAGATAATTGACTTAGATCGAAATATTTTCCTAAATCTACTCCACCCGAAGAACTTATATTAGGAATAGAGGCTTGACCATTTTCAACTATTGCAGGGGGAGTACGAATGAAAAAATAAGCAATATTTACTAAATATTGTGTTAAAACTGATATAAATTTGTTGGTCAATAATCCCGAGATTGTAACTCCTATTTCATGAGTTAGAGACATATTATAAGATGGGTTAAATGAACCCCAAATACCTCTTCAACACGGAGTATCAGTAGTCATAAATATTCCCGCACATATTTGAGAATGTGTATGAGGAGCATCGCCTGATCTATCTAACGGCATACCAGGAAGTACATAATGATAAAAATTAGAATTTGAACTTAATCTCATATTCATGTAATCATTGGCTGGTTTACTAGAAGCATATATCTTGGTCATAAACATTAAATCATCTAAAATAATTATTTTAGCTCCTCGATTCATTGCGGCCAAAGCTAAGTCAATCAATTCGTCTTGATCGCCTTTATAAGGCCCTTTTCTATATTTAGAATCAACACAACAAGATAATGGCATAGTTGCCTGTCCTGGAAATCGTTTGGTTTGATTAATTTTGTTGGTACAATTACAAGATTCGTCGCTTGTAGCGTCTTTACTACCACATATTTTATTTGGCATATCAGGATTTACATCTTTTTGACTAGAATCATTTATGCAACAATTCATACACATATTTACAAAATCACCACCTAGAAAAAGTACATCGTTTTCTTCTAAAAGTGATACTAATTGTCTGTATATTACATTGAGATTATTATAATCTTGGGGGCCAGGGCCAGAAAGACCAGGTATAATGTGGATCGTGTCTGGGGAATCAGGTAATTTTAATAAATTTAATTCCATTTTATTGTATGTATAATAAATGGCAAATAAAAATTGGTTTAATTGGTTCACTAATTCTAACAACATAAAACATTTATTAATTATTATTTTGCTCGTTACCATCGTCTCAATAATCTTATACTTTGTCATAAAAGGAATACATGATAATTCTAGGTGGTTAGGACTCACACAGCCTCCCAAAATAGAAGATAAAGTCGTAGTGTATGTTTCTAGTGGTTTATTTAATTTGGGAGAAATTCTTTATTCTCAGGGTTGGAAAAATGTAGGTGCTAAAAACGCCACTTCACAAATTGTAACAGATCATATTCCAACAATAGTAGCAGACGATTTTGAAGGTGGAGGTGGTACTGGATTCGCAGCTAAAAATATGTTGAATTTGCTTGGACCACCAGGAGGGATGATGGAAGGTATAGCTGAGCAAAAACATTGGATTACTGGTGAAAATTGGGAATCCTACATACCAGCGAGAGATGGTTTTAATATGGCAGTATTTATGCAAGCTGCAACGAAATTTACTTACGATGATGTTAAAAAGGAAGTTCCATCTATAACAGCGGCTGATTGGAATTTGAATGGCATTTATCTTTTGATGGCGGTTTATGGTTATGATATGTACAATTTGGTATGTCGGACTAATTGTTGTATTTTTAATGGTAATGGTTTTACCTAAGATTTAGGTTCGGTGGCGGGGAGTGGGGTGGGGGGGGGGGGGGGGGGGGCTGATGGGGG